>ERZ777003.27-NODE-27-length-253080-cov-31.067989_pt1 | contig 253080 bp, 238 predicted proteins | sample MGYA00374956_ERZ777003 | MGnify/ENA primary metagenome ERZ777003 (study PRJEB29302, sample SAMN06268252) | bioreactor metagenome | isolation source: Joint BioEnergy Institute, California, USA | place: USA:Joint BioEnergy Institute, California, USA | collected... | reverse complement strand
AGCCTCGCCCATTGCCTTCAGGGTGTTGGCGACGATTCTGCCGATTTCCTGCAGGCGCCGAAGGTCTTCTTCTTTCGTTATGATCATGCGGGTCGGATTCCGTTTGAGGGAGACTTATCCCAATCTGGAATTATGTTGCAATGCAGCAACCAAGGGAGTAAAAAACCGCACGTAGTCAGGCCCCCTTGGAAACCCTTGGGCTCACCCCGTTCCGCCGGTTCCGCGCCGGCGCTGAACCTCCCAGGGTTCTTGGGTCTTCGTCGCAGGTCTGTCCAGGCCGGCAGAGCGCCCATCAGCCATAGGTCGCGAATGTTCTACCAGTTCTACGAACTTCAGCAAGCAGCCCTGCAGCCTGTCCGGGCGTATGCGGACGCGCTGAAAAACATCTGCTCTGATCCGAACAATCCGCTGGCGAACACGTCAATTGCGCGCGCCATCGCGGCCTCCGCCGAGCTGCTGGAACGCTCCACGCGCCGGTACGAGAAGCCGGAGTTCGGCATTACCTGGACGCTGGTGGACGGCAAGGAAGTGGCGGTCCGCGAGGAAGTCGTGTGGGAAAAGCCCTTCTGCCGCCTGCTGCATTTCGTGCGGGATTTGCCGAAGAAGCGCAAGCCTGACCAGAAGGTGTTGCTGGTGGCGCCCATGTCCGGCCACTTCGCCACGCTGCTGCGCGGCACGGTGAAGGACCTGCTGCCCTGGGCGGACATCTACATTACCGACTGGACGGATGCCCGCAAGGTGCCGCTCTCCGAGGGCACGTTCGATCTCAACGACTATGTCGACTACGTGATCGAGATGCTGGGGGCAATCGGCCCGGGCGCTGCGGTCATTGCCGTGTGCCAGCCATCGGTGCCAGTTCTCGCCGCCGTTTCGCTGATGTCGAAACACGGGCACCCGGCGCTGCCGTCCTCCATGGTGCTGATGGGCGGGCCGGTGGATACGCGCCGCAATCCCACGGCGGTGAACCGGTTTGCCGAGGAACGCGACCTCGACTGGTTCAAGAACCACGTCATCATGCCGGTGCCGTGGCCCAATCCGGGCTACCAGCGCATGGTTTATCCGGGCTTTCTGCAGCTCTCCGGCTTCATGGGGATGAACCTGGACCGGCATCTGTTCGCGCATCAGGAGTTCTTCAAGCACCTGGTTCGCGGCGACGGCGAGCCGGCCGAGAAGCACCGCGAGTTCTATGACGAGTATCTGGCGGTGATGGATCTGACCGCAGAGTTTTACCTGCAGACCATCGAGCATGTCTTCCTGAACAAGTCCCTCGCCAAGGGCGAATTCATGCACCGGGACGAGCTCGTCGAGCCGGCGGCGATCACGAAAGTGGCGCTGATGACGGTGGAAGGCGAGAAGGACGACATTTCCGGCGTCGGCCAGACGCAGGCGGCACACGATCTCTGCGTGAACCTGCCCGACAGCCTGCGCGCCCACCATGTGCAGCCGCACGTGGGCCATTACGGCGTGTTCAATGGCTCTCGGTTCCGGGCGGATATCGCGCCGCGGATCATTGCTTTCATCAACGAGCACGGAAAGCGGAGCTAGAGCAGTCCGGGAAAAGTGGAAACCGCTTTTCCGTCGGGAACCGCGACAAAGCAATCGCTCTAGCGGCATTGCGTTCGCGACGTCCTGGATACCGCGGGGAGAACGGTCCTGCTTCCGTCGAAGGCGACGCATGTCTTCCATCGGGAGACCCGGCAGGCCTTCTCCCCACGCCTCACGAAACGTCACAACAAAAATTAAACATGTTATCTCAATGCAACACGCGGGTGAGAATCGACCGCGTGAGCGCCCCTGCCGGTAACCATAACCCCAAAAAGCGCCGGCCACCCGATTGACGCAAAAGGGCCAAATTCCTTAACGTTTCGTTAAGAAACTGGAAGGGGTTGCAGCAATGGCTGCTCGGCGGGTGGTGCGTAGCGCCATACAGATGGTGTGCTTCATGGCGGCTGGTTTTGCCGGAAGCATGGCTATGGCTGGCGGGTTGATGTCGGTCGGCGGTTACACGTCGCAGCCGATCGGCCACTACGAGTTCTGCAAGACCTATCCCCACGAGTGCGCGATCCGTTCGCGGGACAAGGGCCCGCTGGTCATGACCGCCGCGTGGCGCGCCACGATCGAGCAGGTCAACCTGGCGGTGAACCGCGAGGTTCGCCCGATGAACGACATCGACATCTACGGCAAGGAAGAGCACTGGGCCTATCCGGTGAGCGGCGTCGGTGACTGCGAGGACTATGTGCTCGAGAAGCGCCGCCGGCTGCACGCACTTGGCATTCCGCTGTCGAACCTGCTCATCACTGTCGTCCGCAAGCCGGACGGCGAAGGCCATGCGGTTCTCACCGTGCGCACGACAGAAGGCGACCTGATCCTCGACAATCTTTCCGACGAGGTGAAGCTTTGGAGCTGGACGAGCTATGAGTTCCTGAAGCGCCAGGCAGCCACGCACACCGGCCGCTGGGTCAGCCTGCAGGATGCCAACAACCTGCTCGTTGGCGCGGTGCGCAACTGATCGCCGGGCGGGGCCGCAGCCCCGCTTCTCATGTAAATCCCCGACAGGACCAGGGTTTCACGCTGCCGTCGCGGTGAGGCGGGGGCCCGCCATGCGGTAGGAAATCGCCTCGGCGATGTGGATGCGGCCGGGTTGAGGCTGGCCGTCGAGGTCGGCCAGGGTTCGCGCCACCTTCAGAACGCGATGATAGCCGCGGGCGGAAAGACCAAGCTTTTCGCTGGCGTCCTGCAGGAGCGACATGGCGCCCGCGTCGGGCTCTGTCACGGTTTCGATCAGGGCTACGGAGCAGCGGGCATTGGTCGTGTATTCCGGCAGGCCAAGCCGGGAATATCGCTCGCGCTGGATGTCACGCGCGCGTTGCACGCGCGCCGCCACGGTCGCGCTGTCCTCCCCCTGTCCCGGCGCGATCAGGTCGGCGGCGGTGACGGCCGGAACCTCGATGCGCAGGTCAAGGCGGTCGAGCAGGGGACCTGAAAGGCGCGACTGGTATTCCTGCAGGCAGCGGGGCGCTTTCGCGCAGGTGTGGCCGGGCTCGCCGGCCATGCCGCAGCGACAGGGATTCATGGCGCCGATCAGCTGCACCACGGCAGGGTAGGTGACGCGATGATTGGCACGCGCCACCGCGCACTCGCCCGTCTCGAGCGGCTGGCGGAGCGAATCCAGTACCTGGGGCGAGAATTCCGGCATCTCGTCGAGGAAGAGAACGCCGTGATGGGCGAGCGAAATTTCACCGGGGCGCACGCGCAAGCCCCCGCCCACCATCGCCGCCATGGAGGCCGAGTGATGCGGTGCGCGGAACGGGCGGCGGTCGGTCAGCTTGCCTTCCTCCAGTTCGCCAGCGAGCGAGGCGATCATCGAGACTTCCACCAGCTCGCGCGGCGACAGCGGTGGCAGGATCGTGGGCAGACGCTGGGCGAGCATGGACTTGCCGGCACCCGGCGGGCCGATCATGAGCATGTTGTGACCACCGGCGGCAGCAACCTCCAGGGCGCGGCGGGCGGTTTCCTGGCCCTTGATATCCGCCATGTCCAGCGAAGAGCTGGAAGGCGCGCGGAGGGCCGGTTCAGGACGCACGAGAACCTGCGTGCCGCGGAAATGGTTGGCGAGCGCGATCAGGCTGCGCGGGGCGAGAATGTCGAGGTCTGGCCCCGCCCAGGCGGCTTCCGGCCCGCATTCCCACGGACAGATCAGGCCCTTGTCCATGGCGCTCGCGCCGATCGCTGCCGGCAGAACGCCGACGACCTTGGCGATCGTGCCGTCCAGGCCGAGTTCGCCGAGCACCACGTAGGAGCCGAGAGCGTCCGCGGGAATGGCCCCAAGCGCGGCCATAAGCCCCAGGGCGATGGGAAGGTCGTAGTGGCTGCCCTCCTTGGGCATGTCGGCGGGCGCGAGGTTGATGGTGACCTTTTTCGGCGGCATGGAGAGGCCGGAGGCATGAAGGGCTGCTTGCACGCGCTCACGGCTCTCGGCCACGGCCTTGTCGCCCAGGCCGACGATCTGCATCCCCATCTTGCCTGGAGCAACCATTACCTGCACATCGACGGGCACGGCCTCGATGCCATCAAACGCAACCGTCTGCACATGCGTGACCAAGGCACACCCCCCACTGGCCTGTCTGACTACAGACAAGCACAAGCAAAGGTTGTGTTCAATAAATCAAAGATAGCGCAGTGCGTGTTCTTCCAGTCAGCCCTTGCGGGTGGCGAGACGGGCCTCTACGGCATCCCAGAACAGGGATGCAATGTCAGCGCCACCGAAACGCTTCACTTCGCGGACGCCGGTGGGCGACGTCACGTTGATCTCGGTGAGGTAGCCGCCGATCACGTCGATGCCGACGAGGATCTGGCCGCGCTCGCGGAGGGCAGGGCCGATGCGGGCGCAGATCTCGCGCTCGCGGTCGGTAATTTCGGTCGGCTCGGCGCGGCCGCCGACATGCATGTTGGATCGGGAGTCGTGCTCGGCCGGTACGCGGTTGATCGCGCCGACGGGCTCGCCCTCGATCAGCAGGATGCGCTTGTCGCCGCCGCGCACTTCCTTGAGATAGCGCTGGACGATGAAGGGCTCGCGGAACATCTGCATGAACATCTCGAGCAGCGAGGCAAGGTTGCGGTCGGCCTCCTGCATGTGAAAGATGCCGGCGCCGCCGTTACCGTAAAGCGGCTTGATGATGATGTCGCCGTATTCCCTGCGGAACGCGTCAACCTCCGAGGGGTCGCGGGTGATGAGCGTCTCCGGCATGAGGTCCGGGAACTGGGTGACGAAGAGCTTTTCGGGGCAATTGCGTACCCAGGTCGGGTCGTTCACCACCAGCGTGTCGGGATGGACAAGATCCAGAATGTGCGTGGTGGTGATGTAGTTCATGTCGAAGGGCGGGTCCTGCCGCAGCAGCACCACGTCCATCTCGCGCAGGTTGCGGCGGACGGGTTCCTCGAGCGTGAAATGGTCGCCCTTCACGTCTCGCACGGAAAGCTTCTGCATGCGGGCGAGGGCCTGGTTGCCGCGCTGGGAGAGATCGGCGGAGGTATAGTGCCACAGTTCAAAACCGCGACGCTGCGCCTCCAGCGCAAGGGCGAATGTCGTGTCCCCGGCGATGTTGATCGTCGAAATGTGATCCATCTGGATGGCAACAGCGAGCGACATGGAAGAACTCCCCGAAAAGAACGTGATCTTTCCAGTGGGGACAGATGGTCCGTCTGTCAAGATTGGGAGACGGTGAGAGTCGCGCCGGCCCTCCCGCCGGGCGCATCGCAGCTGCCCCGCGCTGCAGCAATGCCGGGCCCGACGGCGGGCCGGAACCGGCATCCGGCCGCAAGCCCTTACATGGATGCGGCGTAGTAGAAGACGTGCCGGCCGACCTTGCCCGTGCGCTGGAGCTTGCTGGCCCAGCGCGGCTTCACATGGTCCGCGTGATAGTGGGTCGAACGGGTCAGCGGAGTCGGCTTATCGCATTCGTTCTGGCCGCAGGCGAGCACGTCAGAGGCGATCTGCCTGGCCGTCTTGTAGGCGGCCTTTTCGCGGATGACATCCGACTTGCCGTCACAGGCGAAGGAAAACTGGCAGGCGCGCTTCCGGTTGACGCCCTGATAGACGACGCCGCAGACGGTGTTCGGATAGTGCTTGCTCTTGACCCGGTTCATGATGACGAGCGCGACGGCTTCCTGGCCTTTCACCGGCTCTCCCCGCGCCTCGAAGTAGATGGCGCGCGCGAGGCATTCGAGTTCCTTCTTGTAGCTTGTATGTTTCGTTGATGACGGGACGGAGACTTTGGCCTGGGCAACGGCCGGAAGAAGTGCAAGCAAAGCGCCCAACAGGCAACAGCGGATCATGCCGCTCAAAGTTGATCGGTTCACACCCAACCTCATTTTGTTCTGGCTTATTTTGTTGGGGTGCTTTGTCCACAAGTAATTTGTCCGCAAATTGAAGCCAAAAAGGCGAGAAAGTGACCATTGCAGCACGTGGTGGCGCATATTGTCGCGCCTGAAAGCAGTTCAGAAGAATTCGATTAGCCGGAAAAATGAAAGAAAATACGGCCCAATAAAAAGTATTACTTTGTTGTTACATTGTGTGTATTCTTTGTTCCCTCAGATCTATTCGTTAATAGTTCGTTAATTCGACGCCAGAATTGGCACAAAAAAGCCCCGGGCGCAGGGTGCCCGGGGCCGGTTCTCAAAAAACGGACGCTATCAGGCGGCGGTGTAGGCCGCGAAGGCGGCCATGTTCACGATGTCGGAGTCCTTCGCGTTCATCGGAACGATCTGGACCGGCTTGTTGAGGCCGACGAGCATCGGGCCGATCACCGTCGAGCCGCCCAGCTCCTGCAGCATCTTCGTGGAGATCGATGCAGCGTGATAGGCGGGCATGATGAGAACGTTGGCCGGGCCCGAGAGGCGGCAGAACGGATACTGCTCCATCAGCTTCGGATTGAGGGCCACGTCGGCCGCCATCTCGCCATCGTATTCGAAGTCGACATGGCGCTTATCGAGGATCTGCACCGCCTCGATGACCTTGGCGGAACGTTCGCCCTGAGGATGGCCGAAGGTGGAGTAGGCCAGCATCGCCACCCGCGGCTCGTAGCCCATGCGCCGCGCGAACTTGGCGGCTTCCTCGGCGATGTCCGCGATCTCCTCGGCATTCGGCATGTCATGCACCGCGGAGTCGGCCACGATCACGGTGCGTCCGCGTGCAAGCACGATCGAGGCGCCGATGACGCGGTGGCCGGGGCGGGTGTCGATCACGCGGCGGACATCCTCCAGCGCCGTGGAGTAGTTTCGCGTCACGCCCGTCACCATCGCGTCCGCGTCGCCGAGGGCGACCATGCAGGCGGCGAAGTGGTTGCGGTCGTTGTTGATCATGCGCTGGCAGTCGCGGAACAGGTAGCCCTTGCGCTGCAGGCGCTCATACAGAAAGTTCGCGTAAACCGTCGCGCGATCGTGGGCGATGCGGGCGTTGACGATCTCGATGCCGCTGCGGTCGAGGTCCACGCCGGCAATGCGGGCCGTCTCGCGGATCTGCTCGTCACGGCCGAGCAGGATCGCGGTGCCCAGGCCCTGGTTGGCGTAGGACACGGCGGCGCGCATGACCTGCTCCTCCTCGCCCTCGGCGAAGACGACGCGCTTCGGATTGCGGCGCACGCGCTCGTGGATGCGTTGGAAGGTTGCCGCGATCGGGTCGCGGCGGGCGGACAGCTCCTGCGCGTAACGCTCGAAGTTGAGGATCGGCTTGCGGGCGACGCCCGTATCCATCGCGGCCTTGGCGACGGCCACCGGAACGGCGGAGATCAGGCGCGGGTCGAACGGAACGGGGATGATGTATTCCTTACCGTAACGCGGCCGGGCGCCCTGATAGGCAGCCACGACGTCGTCGGGCACGTCCTGGCGGGCGAGCTCGGCCAGCGCTTCGGCGGCGGCGATCTTCATCGCGTCGTTGATCGTGGTGGCCTGCACGTCGAGCGCGCCACGGAAGATGTAGGGGAAGCCGAGAACGTTGTTGATCTGGTTCGGATAGTCCGAGCGTCCGGTCGCCATGATCGCGTCGTCACGGATGGCGGCAACCTCCTCCGGGGTGATTTCGGGATCCGGGTTGGCCATGGCGAAGATGATCGGGTTGGGTGCCATGGAGGCCACCATCTCGGGCGTCAGGGCACCCTTGGCGGAGACGCCGAAGAACACGTCGGCGCCGACCATCGCATCCGCCAGCGTGCGCATGTCGGTCTCCACCGCATGGGCCGACTTCCACTGGTTCATGCCCTCGGTGCGGCCCTTGTAGACGACGCCCTTGGTGTCGCAAAGGATCACGTTCTCGGGCGCGAAGCCATAGGCCTTGGCCAGCTCGATGCAGGCAATGCCGGCAGCGCCAGCGCCGTTGCAGACGAGGCGGGTCGTCTTCATGTCACGGCCAGTCAGGTGCAGGGCATTGATGATGCCCGCGAGCGCGATGATCGCCGTGCCGTGCTGGTCGTCATGGAAGACAGGAATGTCCATCAGCTCGCGCAGCTTGCTTTCGATGATGAAGCATTCCGGCGCCTTGATGTCCTCGAGATTGATGCCGCCGAAGGAGGGGCCGAGGAGCTTCACGCAGTTGATGAATTCCTCGGGGTCCTCGGTGTCCACCTCGATGTCGATGGAGTCCACGTCGGCGAAGCGCTTGAAGAGGACGGCCTTGCCTTCCATCACCGGCTTGGAAGCCAGAGCGCCAAGGTTGCCGAGGCCGAGGATGGATGTACCGTTGGAAATGACGGCAACGAGGTTGCCGCGGGCAGTGTAGTCGAAGGCACGGCTGGGATCTTCGGCGATGGCCTTTACCGGTTCCGCAACGCCCGGCGAATAGGCGAGCGACAGGTCGCGCTGCGTAGCCATCGGTTTCGTCGCGGTGATTTCCAGCTTTCCGGGGCGGCCCTGGGCGTGGAAATCCAGAGCTTCCTGAACGCTAAACGACGGTCTTGTCCTTCCGTTACCAGCCTTTTCTGACATGCCCAGCGATACCTCTCTGCGCTTCTCGGTTCCTGTGGAGTTTGTGGCGTTAGGGCGTGCATAAGGCTACAATTTCGATAGGTAAATGGTCTGCTGATTTAGAACGCGAATTTTTAAGGATTTCAGTTGGTCATAGAAGCCCCAGAAGCCACCGAGACGGATGCAGCCCATTACGCTCGCATGATGGAAGGCGCCACGCCCATGATGCAGCAGTACCTGGAGATCAAGGCTGCCAATGCCGATTCGCTGCTGTTCTACCGGATGGGCGACTTCTATGAGCTGTTCTTCGAGGACGCGGAGATCGCCAGCCGCGCCCTGGGCATCACGCTGACCAAGCGCGGCAAGCACCAGGGCGAAGACATTCCGATGTGCGGCGTGCCGATCCATGCGGCCGACGACTATTTGCAGAAGCTGATCGCCCAAGGCTACCGCGTCGCGGTCTGCGAGCAGCTGGAGGACCCAGCGGAAGCCAAGAAGCGCGGATCGAAGTCCGTGGTGCGGCGCGACGTGACGCGGCTGGTAACGCCGGGTACGGTGACCGAGGAAAAGCTGCTCGACCCTTCCGAGGCCTGTTACCTGATGGCGCTCGGCCGCGTGAAGGGGGCGGACGACGCGCAGCTGGCGCTGGCGTGGATCGACATTTCCACCGGCGTGTTCCGCGTGGCGCGCACGGCGCCCGACCGGCTGCTCGCGGACATCTATCGGGTCGATCCGCGCGAGCTGATCGTCTCCGAAGCGGTGTTCCACGATCCGGACCTGAAGCCGGTGTTCGACCTGCTCGGCCGCATCGTCGTGCCACAGCCGCCGGCCTTCTTCGATTCGGCGAGCGCGGCGGACCGCCTGTCGCGCTTCTACGAGGTTTCGACGCTGGACGGCTTCGGTCAGTTCTCGCGGGCGGAGCTTTCAGCCATTTCCGCGGCGGTGGCCTATGTGGAGAAGACGCAGAAGGCGGAGCGGCCGCCGCTTGGGCGCCCGATGCGGGACGAGGACGGGACGAGCCTGTTCATCGACCCGTCGACGCGCGCGAATCTGGAGCTGGTCCGCACGCTCTCCGGCAGCCGCGAGGGCAGCCTGCTCAAGGCGATCGACCGGACGGTGACGGGCGCGGGCGGGCGTTTGCTTGCCGAACGCCTCATGTCGCCGCTGACCGATCCGGCTGCCATCGGCGAGAGGCTCGATTCCATTTCCTTCTTCCTGGACGAGCCGGCGGTGCGGGACGGGCTGCGGCTCATCCTCAAGGGTGCGCCGGACATCAGCCGGGCACTGTCGCGGATTGCGCTCAACCGCGGCGGCCCGCGCGACCTCGGCGCGCTGGCGAAGGGTCTTGCGGCGGCGCGGGAGGCGGTCGCGCTGCTCGCCTCGCGCGAGCTGCCGGTGGAGCTTGAAGGCTGTGTCAAGGCGCTGAAAGCGCTGCCGGTGGAGCTGGGTCAGCATCTCGATGCGGCGCTGGCGGATGAGCTGCCGCTTCTCAAGCGCGATGGCGGGTTCGTGCGCGAGGGCTATCATGCGGAGCTCGACGAGATGCGGGCGCTGCGCGACCAGTCGCGGCGGGTGATCGCGGGCATGGAGCGCGACCTGATCGAGGAGACGGGCATCCGCTCGCTCAAGATCCGGCACAACAACATCCTCGGCTATTACATCGAGGTTACGGCAAACAACGCGTCAGTGCTGACGGATAGCCCGGAGGCCAAGGCGCGATTCATACATCGCCAGACCATGGCGAATGCCATGCGCTTCACCACGACGGAGCTGGCGGACCTCGAGTCAAAGATCGCCAACGCGGCAGATCGGGCGCTGGCCATCGAGCTTGCCGTGTTCGACCAGCTCGCACAGGAGGTGGTGGCGGCGGCGGAGCAGGTGCGGGGAGCGGCCAACGCGCTCGCGGTGCTCGACGTGTCGTCGGCGCTCGCCGTGCTCGCCGAGCAGGAGAGCTACTGCCGTCCGCACGTGGACACGAGCCTCGACTTTTATGTGGAGGGCGGACGCCATCCGGTGGTGGAGCAGTCCATCTGCAAGCAGCTCGGCCAGCCGTTCGTGGCGAACGACTGCGACCTGTCACCGGGGGACGGGCAGAAGTACGGCGCGATCTGGCTGCTCACCGGGCCCAACATGGGCGGCAAGTCAACCTTCCTGCGGCAGAACGCGCTGATCGCCGTGATGGCGCAGATGGGTTCCTTCGTGCCGGCGCGGGTGGCGCGGATCGGCGTGGTGGACCGGCTGTTCTCGCGCGTCGGCGCTTCGGACGATCTGGCTCGCGGGCGCTCCACCTTCATGGTCGAGATGGTGGAGACGGCCGCCATCCTCAACCAGGCAACGGAGCGGTCGCTGGTGATCCTCGACGAGATCGGGCGCGGAACGGCGACGTTCGACGGCCTGTCGATCGCCTGGGCGGCGGTGGAGTATCTCCACGAGCACAACCGCTGCCGCGCGCTGTTCGCCACCCATTTCCACGAGATGACGGCGCTTACCGAGAAGCTCAACCGGCTCGTCAACGTGACGATGCGTGTGAAGGAGTTCGAGGGCGAGGTCATCTTCCTGCACGAGGTGGCCCGCGGCGCGGCGGACCGCTCCTACGGCATTCAGGTGGCGAGGCTCGCCGGACTTCCGGAAGCTGTGGTGGAGCGCGCGCGCGACGTGCTGCACCGCCTGGAGCAGGGAGAGACCAGCGCCAAGCCGGCGCGCATCGTGGACGATCTGCCGCTGTTCGCGGCGGCAGCGGAGAAGGCGCGCGCGCCGAAGCCGGAGCCCGCCGGCAACAGGCTTGCCGAGGAACTTGACCGCCTCAATCCGGACGAGATGACGCCGCGCGAGGCGCTCGACGCGCTCTACCGGCTGAAGGAGCTGGCGCGCAAATAGGCCCATTTCCTGCGGATGCGAAAAGGGATATAGACGCGTCTATTCCTTCCCGCTCGCACAGGTGGCGTCCATGGCCAAGCTCCCGCTCAAACTCGACCAGATCATCGACCGCGAGAGTTTGCAGAAGGAGCTGGACGAGATCGCGAAAGCGGGCAAGCCAGCCAGCGAGACGCGCAACGCGGTCCTCAAGGCGCTCAAGAACCGGCTGGTGGACGGTCGAAAGGCAGCCGAACAGATGCTGCTGGAGGACGGAGGCGGAACAGCATGCGCGATCCGCCTTTCTCATTTGATGGACGAGATCGTCCGCGCGCTCCACCGCTTTGCGCACACGCATGTCTTTCCGGTCAGCAATCCGTCGCTGGCGGAGCACATGTGCGTCGTCGCCGTGGGCGGCTACGGGCGCGGGACGCTGGCACCGGGCTCCGACGTCGATCTCCTGTTCCTGCTGCCGTACAAGCAGACGCCCTGGGGCGAGCAGGTCGTGGAGTACATGCTCTACATGCTCTGGGACATGGGCCTGAAGGTTGGGCACTCCACCCGCAGCGTCGACGAGTGCATGCGCCAGGCGGCCGGGGACATGACGATCCGCACCGCGGTGCTGGAGGCGCGCTACATCACCGGCGACAAGGCGCTCTACGACGAGCTCATGCGCCGCTTCGACGAGGAAATCGTCAAGGACACGGGCGCGGAGTTCATCCAGGCGAAGCTCGCCGAGCGCGACGCGCGGCACGAAAAGCAGGGCGGCACGCGATACGTGGTCGAGCCGAACATCAAGGAAGGCAAGGGCGGGCTGCGCGACCTGCACACGCTGTTCTGGATCGCCAAGTATTATTACCGCGTGCGGGGAACGCAGGAGCTGGTCGACAAGGGCGTGTTCACGCCGAGCGAACTGCAGCAGTTCAACAAGGCCGAGGACTTCCTCTGGGCGGTGCGCTGCCACATGCACTTCCTCACCGGCAAGGCGGAGGAACGGCTGCACTTCGACATCCAGCCGGAGATCGCCGCGCGGCTCGGCTACACGGCGCACCCGGGCCTGTCGTCTGTCGAGCGCTTCATGAAGCACTATTTCCTGCAGGCGAAGGTGGTGGGCGATCTCACCCGCATCTTCTGCGCGGCGCTGGAGGAGCAGCAGGCCAAGCAGGTCTCGGGTTTCAACCGGTTGTTCCCAACCTTCTACCGCCGGCGGCGCAAGCTGCCGGGTACGAGCGATTTTTTCATCGACAACGACCGCATCAACATCGCGCGCGAGGACGTGTTCGAGCGCGATCCGGTGAACATGCTGCGGCTGTTCTGGTTCGCCAGCCGCCACGGGCTGGAATATCATCCGGACGCGCTGAAGCTGCTCACGCGGTCGCTGCACCTGATCGACCGGAACGTGCGGCGGGACAAGGAGGCCAACGAGATCTTCATGGAGATACTGACCTCGCCCCGCGATCCGGAGCTCAACATGCGGCGGATGAACGAGGCGGGGCTGCTCGGCAAGCTCATCCCCGAGTTCAACAAGATCGTCGCCATGATGCAGTTCTCCATGTACCACCAGTACACGGTGGACGAGCATCTGATCCGCACCGTCGGCGTGCTGGCGGAGATCGAGCGGGGCGAGTGCGAGAGGGAACTGCCGCTCGTGCATTCGCTGATGCCGATGCTGAAGCCCTGGCGGCGCGTGCTTTACACCGCCGCTCTGTTCCACGACATCGCCAAGGGCAGGCCGGAGGACCACTCCATCGCCGGCGCCCGGATCGCGCGGCGCCTCTGCCCGCACATGGGCTTCAACCAGGCCGAGACGGACATGATCGCGTGGCTGATCGAGCAGCACCTGACCATGTCCATGATCGCGCAAACGCGCGACCTGCACGACCGCAAGACGATCCAGGATTTCGCCGACATCGTGCAGTCGGTGGACCGGCTGCGGCTCTTGCTAGTGCTCACCGTCTGCGACATCCGCGCGGTGGGGCCGGACGTGTGGAACGGCTGGAAAGGCCAGCTTCTGCGCACACTCTATCAGGAAACAGAGCTGCTTCTCACCGGCGGATTTGCAGACGTGCCGCGCAAGGCGCGGGCCGACATGGCGCGCGAGGAGCTTGCCCAGGCGCTTCTCGAGAAGGGCTGGGGCGAGGAGGAGATCCGGCAGTATCTGGGCTTGCACTACAGCGCCTATCTGATCGTCACGCCGCTCGAGGACCAGGTGCGGCACGCGGAATTCATCCGCAGCGCGGACCGCGAGGGCAGGAAACTCGCCACCATGGTGCGGCCGCACCAGTTCGAGGGGGTCACCGAGATTTCCGTGCTAGCGCCAGACCATCCGCGCCTGCTGTCGGTGATCGCCGGCGCGTGCGCTGCCGCCGGCGCCAACATCGTGGACGCGCAGATCTTCACCACGTCGGACGGACGCGCTTTCGACACGATCCTCATCAACCGCGAGTTCGAGATGGATTCGGATGAACTCAGGCGCGCACAGCGGGTCAGCAAGCTGATCGAAGACGTGTTGGCCGGGCGCGAATACCTCAACAACGTGATTGCAACGCGGACAAAGCCGAGGCGCAGCACCAAGGCGTTCAAGATCGAGCCGAGGGCAGAAATCCGCAACTCGCTGTCGCACCGCTTCTCCGTCATCGAGATCGAATGCCTCGACCGGCCGGGCCTGCTGTCGGAAATCACCGGCGCGATCTCGGACCTGTCGCTCGACATCGCCTCGGCACACATCACCACCTTTGGCGAGAAGGTGATCGACACCTTCTACGTGACGGACCTTACCGGCGCGAAGCTCGAAAGCCCGGACCGGATGGAGGCGGTTGCCAGGGGGCTGCTCCACGTGCTGCAGCATGGCCGCAAGGCTCCGACCCGCGGCAGGAGCAAGGCGTCGGCGAAGGGAGAAGCGGTGGCCGGGGGCTAGGAGCGGCCGGAGCTCAGGCGCAGAAGGCGGCTGACGCGGCTTTTAGTAATTCTTATAAGGTCCCGCGCGACAACACCGCCAGGCACGATTCACCGCAGAGGCGAAAAACGGAGCTTCCAGCACATGAGTTTGGTCGGAAAGTTCGCGAGCGTCGGCGGCGCGACCATGGTCAGCCGCCTCCTCGGCTTCGTGCGCGAGGCCATGATCGCCGGCGCGCTGGGCGCGGGGCCGGTGACCGACGCGTTCTATGCGGCGTTCCGTTTTCCGAACCTGTTCAGGCGCGTGTTTGCCGAAGGCGCGTTCAATACGGCCTTCGTGCCGCTTTTCGCCAAGGAGGTGGAGGGGGGCGGCAACGAGGCGGCGCAGAAGTTCGCCGAAGAGGTGCTGTCGGTGCTGTTCACGGTGCTGTTCGTGTTCTCCGCGCTTGCCATGATCTTCATGCCGTTCCTGGTGAGCACGGTGGTGGCGCCGGGCTTCGTCAGCTCGCCGGAGAAGTTCGAGCTCACGGTGTTGATGACGCGCATCATGTTTCCCTATCTCGCCTGCATGTCGCTGATGGCGATGATGGCGGGAATCCTCAACACGATGCGGATCTTCTTCCTGCCCGCGGTGGTGACGACGCTGCTCAGCGTCTTTCAGATCATTGCGATCGCGGGTGGCATGCTGCTCGGCATCGGCGACGAGACGATGGGCACATGGCAGGCCTGGGCAGTCTTCTTCTCCGGTCTCGTCCAGTTCGGCGTGCTGGCGATTGCCGTGCGCAGGCAGGGGCTCAGGCTCAGGCTCAGGCTGCCGCGCATTACGCCGGAGGTGAAGCGCCTGCTCATCCTCATGGTGCCGGCGCTGGTCACCGGCGGCGTCACGCAGATCAACCTGCTGGTAGGGCAGATCATCGCTTCGCTGCAGGAAAACGCCATTTCCGTGCTGAACTTCGCCGACCGCATCAACCAGTTGCCGCTCGGCGTGATCGGCGTGGCGGTGGGCGTGGTGCTGCTGCCGGAGCTGTCGCGCTCGCTCAAGGCGGGCAACTTCGCGGACGCGCAGCACCTGCAGAACCGGTCGCTGGAATTCGCGCTGGTGCTGACCGTTCCGGCGGCCATCGGCATGGTGGTGCTGCCCGGGCCGATCGTGAGCCTGCTCTATGAACGCGGGTCGTTCAGCGCCGCCGACACGGCAATGACGGCAGCCGCGCTCGCCGCCTTCGCCACGGGCCTGCCGGCCTATGTGCTGCAGAAGGTGTTCCAGCCCGGCTTCTTCGCACGCGAGGACATGCGCACGCCGATGTGGTTCTCGATGATCTCGGTGGCGGCGAACATCGCGCTGAGCCTTGCCATGTTCCCCTTCCTGGGCCACGTGGCGATTGCGCTGGCGACCTCGATTTCCGCCTGGGTGAACGTCGTGCTGCTGGCGATGACGCTCTGGCGGCGCAGTCACTTCCGGCCCTCTTCGGTGACGGTGCGGCGCTGCACGATGATCCTGCTGTCGAGCGCGGTGATGGGTGTCGTCGCGTGGTGGCTGGGTCATGCGCTGATCGAGCCGGCCATGGGCGAGGGGCTCGTCAGAAAAGCGGCAAGTATCCTTGGGACCATAGCGATTTCGGCTGTCGTCTATCTGGTTGCCGTTGTGCTGTCGGGTGGAATCGACAAGGGCGAGATCAAGCGGAGCCTGCGGCGTCGCAGGGCTTGATCAGGCGCTCCGGCTCGTACATAAGCGCACGAATATTGCGGACAGGCGACTGGGCATTCACAGAGCGGATTATCGGGAGCAGCGGATGAGTGAGTTCAAGCAGCTCGTTTTCTCGGGGGTGCAGCCGACAGGCAACCTGCATCTGGGCAACTATCTCGGGGCCCTGCAGAAGTTCGTCGCGCTTCAGGACACGTACGAGTGCATCTACTGCGTCGTCGATCTGCATTCGCTGACCGCCACGCTGGTCCATGACGATCTGCCGGGCCAGACCCGCTCGATCGCGGCGGCCTATCTCGCTGCAGGCCTCGATCCGAAGAAGAGCATCATCTTCAACCAGAGCCGCGTGCCGCAGCATGCGGAACTCGCCTGGATCTTCAACTGCGTGGCCCGCATCGGCTGGATGAACCGCATGACGCAGTTCAAGGACAAGGCGGGCAAGGACCGCGAGAACGCCTCGCTCGGCCTGCTCGCCTATCCGAGCCTTATGGCCGCCGACATCCTGCTCTACCGCGCCACCCATGTGCCGGTCGGCGACGACCAGAAGCAGCACCTGGAGCTGACGCGCGACATCGCCCAGAAGTTCAACAACGACTTCTCGCAGCGCATCGCCGAGCTCGGCTACGGCGTCGAGATGCAGGTGGGGGAGGAAAAGGTGAACGGCTTCTTCCCGATGGCGGAGCCGCTGATCGAGGGCCCTGCCACCCGCGTGATGAGCCTGCGCGACGGCACCAAGAAGATGTCCAAGTCCGATCCATCGGACCTGTCGCGCATCAACCTGTCGGACGACGCCGACACGATCGCCAAGAAGATCCGCAAGGCCAAGACCGATCCGCTTCCGCTGCCGGACAATGTCGAGGAGCTCAAGGACCGTCCCGAGGCGCAGAATCTCGTGGGCATTTACGCCGCGCTCGCCGGCATGACGAGCGCCGAGGTGCTGTCCGAGTTCGGCGGCAAGCAGTTCTCCGAGTTCAAGCCGGCGCTGGCCGAGGTGGCCGTGGCGAAGCTCGGCCCCATCAATGCCGAGATGCGCCGCATCTCCGCCGATCCGGCATACGTGGACAGCGTGCTGCGCGACGGCGGTGAGAGGGCAGGTGCCAAGGCCGAGGAGACCATGAAGATGGTTCACGAAATCGTCGGCCTGCTCACGAATTAGCAAGCCCCTGCAAAGTGGCTTGCGCGCCGGTTCGGTGGAATGTCAGATTAGCGCGTCCGGCAGAGGCCGCAAGCTCGAGGAAGGACACGCATGGTTTCCAAGCGACTGAGCCGTGAAGCAGGCCACAAACGCAAGTTCCTGGCGATCGTCGACGAAACGCCGGAGTGCGAGCGCGCCATCTACTACGCCGCCCGCCGTGCCCTCGCGACAAACGGTTCGCTGGTGCTGCTCTACACGGTGGAGCCGGGCGATTTCCAGCACTGGCTAGGGGTCGAGCAGCTCATGCGGGACGAGCAGATGGCGGCAGGGCAGGCCGCCCTGGACGCGCAGGCCCAACGCATCCGCACGACGGTCGGGATCGAGCCGGAGCTGGTGCTGCGGGAAGGCAAGAAGGCCGAGCAGATCATGCAGCTCATCGAAGAGGATCAGGACATCGCCATCCTGGTACTCGCCGCAGGCAATGCCAAGGAAGGCCCGGGACCGCTGGTGAGCTCGATCGCCGGCAAGGGCGCAGCCTTTCCCATACCCGTGACCGTGGTGCCGAACGCTCTCAGCGACGAGGAAATCGACGCTCTGGCCTGAAGCGGACCCAGAGGGCGGCTTCCGGGGGTTGATGTTCCGCCTTCGCATCTCTATTTTAGAATTATTCCAAACGCGGAGCATTTCTCGATGTTCATCCAGACCGAATCGACTCCCAACCCTGCGACGCTCAAGTTCCTGCCGGGCAAGGTGGTGCTTGAACAGGGCACGGCGGAATTCCGCGATGCGGAGAGCGCAAGAAATGCTTCGCCCCTTGCGGGCAAGCTGTTCGAGATTCCCGGTGTCGTCGGTGTATTCTTTGGCTTCGACTTCATCGCCGTCACCAAGGCCGACGCGGACTGGCAGCACATCAAGCCCGCGATTCTCGGCACCATCATGGAACACTTCATGTCCGGCAAGCCGATCATGGCCTCGACGGCCGCTGCGGCGCTGGATGAGGATCACGACGGCGAGTTCTATGACAAGGAAGACGAGGAGATCGTCGCGACCATCAAGGAGCTGCTGGAGACGCGCGTTCGTCCGGCCGTGGCCCAGGATGGCGGCGACATCACGTTCCGCGGTTACCGGGATGGCACCGTCTATCTGAACATGAAGGGCGCGTGCTCCGGTTGTCCGTCTTCCACGGCGACGCTCAAGCACGGCATCCAGAACCTGCTGCATCACTTCATTCCGGAGGTGGTGCAGGTCGAGCAGAGCAACCTCTGATCGCCGTTCTTCCGTCCTTTCTGACGAAAAAGCCGGGCTGGAAATCCAGACCCGGCTTTTCTTTACGTGAAACCGTCGAACGGGAACGAGCGAAACCGTTCCCGGGGTGAAGGATGTGCCTACTGGACGATCACCTTGGCGCCAACCTTGACGCGGTCGTAAAGGTCGATGATGTCCTGGTTGAGCAGGCGGATACAGCCGGAGGACATGGCCTTGCCGATCGAATGCCATTCCGGCGTGCCGTGCAGGCGGTAACCCGTGTCACCGTTCTTGTTGAACAGGTAGAGCGCACGGGCGCCCAGCGGGTTGCTAAGGCCAGGGGGCATGCCGCCGCGCCACTTGGCAAGCTCGGGCTGGCGCTTGATCATCTCGGCCGGCGGGGTCCACGTGGGCCATTCGCGCTTCATCGCAACGCGGGCCGTGCCGGACCACTCGAAGCCCTGGCGGCCGACGCCGATGCCGTAGCGCATGGCCTTTCCGCCCTCCATCACGAGATAGAGAAACTTTTCCTTGGTATCGACAATGATCGTGCCCGGCTTTTCGTCCGTCTTGTAGGATACGACCTGACGGTGATACTTGCTCGGGATCTTGTCGACCGGCACGCTTGGCAGCTTGTAGCCGGCGTCGGTCACGGCGCCATATTCATTCGTGAAGATGCGCGGAACGCCATCGCTGCTGCAACCGGTCAGAATCGCTGCCAGACCGAGCAGCACGCTCAGATAGAAAGATCGGAAGTTCATAGAAAAAAGCCCCATTGCCGGACGGGACTGTGCCCAACCCGATGCCCCATTGTTGCCTCAATTGTTAAAATTTACGTTAATTAGCCGTTACGGCAATTCCGCGTACCCGGCTGAAGTCATTTTCTGCTTGGGCGGACCATCACTTTTGCGTTATTTGTAACGGACGTTCTACTTTTGTACCGGGGCGGACCCGCAAGCCATGGCCATCATCTCACCGACCTTCCGCAATCCGCTGGCTGACGGCCGACAGTCCGACAGGGCGCTGCTGGTCAGGCGTGGGGTGCAGCGGCTGCTTCTGGACATGGGAGCGGTGGCGGTGCCGGAGCTTTCGCTTGCGAGCGGGCGGCGGGCCGACCTCGTCGCGCTGATGCCAAAGGGCGACATCTGGATCATCGAGATCAAGTCGTCGGTCGAGGATTTCCGGGTGGACCGGAAATGGCCGGACTATCGGCTTCACTCGGACCGGTTCTTCTTCGCGTCGCATCCGGACGTGCCCACGTCGATCTTTCCGGAGGAATGCGGGTTCATCCTGTCGGACGGCTACGGGGCGGAAATCCTGCGCGAGGCGCCGGAGCACCGCCTGCCGCCGGCAACCCGGCGGGCGCTGATGTTCCGCTTCGCGCGCGTCGCGGCGATGCGGCTGACGGCGGCGGAGCTGGCCGGCATCCACCTGCCGGCTGACGAAGGGGAAGAGGGTTGAGCCAAGGTTCCAAACGAAGCTTGACGGCCGGTCGAGCGAGGCGGCCCGGACTGACCGGCTGAGAAAAGGACGTTCAGGGCTCCTGCCTCGAGCAATTCAGATTTTCATGGAGACTCTGAATTGCTCTAAGTAAGAGTCGTGTCGCAGTTCGGACGGAAACCGGTTTCACCTTTTCCCTAAAGCTGCTGAGGAGCCACTGTTCGCGGCAAAGGCTTCCGCCCGACAAGGCCGCGTACGCGAAAAAGGCGCCTGCGCGGCGCCTTTTCGATAACCTTCTCGGAGCAGGATCTCAGCGCGGTGCACGCTTGGCGAGAATGCGCTGCAGGGTCCGGCGGTGCATGTTGAGCCGCCGCGCCGTCTCGGAGACGTTCCGGTCGCACATCTCGTAGACGCGCTGGATGTGCTCCCAGCGCACGCGGTCCGCAGACATCGGGTTCTCCGGCGGCTCAGCCTTCTCGCCTTCCCTGCGCATCAGGGCGTTGTAGATGTCGTCCGCGTCGGCCGGCTTGGAGAGATAGTCGATCGCGCCCAGCTTCACCGCCGTGACCGCCGTCGCGATATTTCCGTAGCCGGTCAGGATGATGGCGCGGGCGTCCTGGCGCTTTTCGCGAAGGGCCTCGACGACGTCCAGCCCGTTGCCATCCGTCAGGCGCATGTCGATGACCGCAAAGGCGGGAGGCGACGTGCGGATCTTGTTGATTGCTTCCTCTACCGTTTCTGCGGTCTCAACCTGGAAACCACGCCCTTCCATGGCCCGAGCCAACCGAGCAAGAAACGGCCTGTCGTCCTCGACCAGGAGCAGAGTCCGATCCTCGGGGAGGACATTGCCATTTTCAACAGCCGTGTTCGTCATTTTGTGCTCGCTTTCGTGAACAATCTAGGAAGTCGGCATCACTTTTTCCAGCCGCTTCCTACAGCCGAGTGCCTTCCGCAGATAAAAATCTTTCCCGTGGCCAGGTGATCGTGACGACAGCCCCCTTACCCGCCTCCACGGCGTTACTGAATTCAAGTGTCGCGCCGGAGCGCTCGAGCAGCGTCTTAGCAATGAACAATCCAAGGCCCAAGCCCCCACCTGACGACGATCCCGAACGACGCCTGGAAACATACGGCTCCCCGATCCGGTCGATCACCTCAGCGGGGAAGCCGGGACCATCATCGGTTATTGTCAGCCTCACGATCGAGTTGTCCCACTTCCAACGGATGACAACGGTTTCGCGCGCGAAGTCAACAGCGTTCTCGACCAGGTTGCCAAGCCCATATGCGACGCCCGGGTTCCGGCGCCCGACAGGTTCTGGACCAACCGTAGCCTCGGGCTCCATTATTATATTTATACCAAAGTTTCTGTGAGGTGCCGCAATTTCCTCGATCAGCGACGTCAGCGGCAGACGCGCCAGATGCTCCTCGCCCTCCGAGGAGAGGCTTGTCAGTCGTTTCAGGATTTCGCGGCAGCGCTCGCTCTGGCTGCGCAGCAGGGTGACGTCCTCGGCAAAGCGGGGATCGTTGCCGAGCGCCTTTTCCATTTCGCGCGCCACAAGGGTGATCGTTGCAAGGGGCGTGCCAAGCTCGTGGGCGGCGGCGGCGGCGAGGCCGTCGAGCGCGGACAGATGCTGCTCGCGCTGGAGCACCAGTTCCGTCGCGGAGAGCGCATCTGCCAGCATGTGCGCTTCCTTGGCCACCCGGTATGCGTAGACGGCGGTGAAAACCGTCGCGCAGATGAGGGCGATCAGCATGCCGAGCACATGGACCGGCGGTATGACCAGCTCGGTGTCGGGCCGCCAGGGCAGCGGCAGGTGAAAGACCGAGATGAGCGTGATGATGGCCACGACATAGATCCCGAGCATGGCGGTCCAGCGTTCGGGCAGGGTCGTGGCGGAGATCACCACCGGCACGATCATCAGCATTGCAAAGGGATTGGTGATGCCGCCGGTAAGATAGAGCAGGCCTGCGAGCTGCGACGCGTCGAAGGTGAGGATCGCGAGCGCAGCCATGGGCGGCAGCAGGTGGACCGACGGGTAGCGGAACGTCAGATAGAGGTTGAGCCAGGCGGAAGCGGCGATCAGCGCGAAACAGGGACCGACCGGCAGCGGAAATCCGAGACCGAAGAAAACCACCAGGATCGTTATGCTCTGGCCAATGATGGCCAGCCATCGCAGGCGGATCAGCGTGCCGAGCCGCAGACTGCGGTGGCGGATGGTTGGGGTGCCAATTTCTTCCTTCTCGGCCATCTGTCGTTCCTGCGCGGTTGGGTGACGGTCAGGTTCCGCGCGGCTTTGCCCTGTTGGTGGGAGCCGCGCTGGCCGGGTCCTCCGGCCACACGTGTTTCGGATAGCGCCCGCGCATCTCCGCCCGGACATCGGCCCAGGAGCCGCGCCAGAAGCCGGGAAGGTCGCGGGTCTTCTGGATCGGGCGGTGGGCGGGCGAGAGAAGTTCGAGCGTGAGCGGTATGCCATTGCCGATGGTCGGATGAACCGTCAGGCCGAACAGTTCCTGCACCCGTATCGCCAGAACCGCTTCACCGTTTTCATACCGTATCGGTACGCGACTCCCGGTGGGCGCCGTGAAGTGGCTCGGGGCAAGCGTGCCAACCTGGCGCTGCAGGTCGTAGGGCAGAAGCGACAGCAGTCCCTGCTGCAGGACGTCGGGAGTGACGGCGGCAATGGAAGGCTCGCCCGTCAGGAAGGGCAGCAGCCATTCGTCCAGCCGTTCAAGCAGCGTTTCGTCGCTGAGATCCGGCCAGGGCTCGCCTTCCATGGCGTGCATGAAGGAGAGGCGGGCGCGCAAACTCAGGACTCCGTCCGTCCAGTCGAGAATGCCGAGGCCGTGGTGGCGCAGGGCATCCAGGATCGCTTGGTCCGCATCGGCCCCGCGCGGTGCGGGAAGCGGCTTTTCGGACAGGACGATCGCCCCAATGCGCCGGATCTCGCGCTGGCGCACCGCACCCTTCTCGCGGTCGAAGACGGTTTCGACGCGGATTTCCACCCGGTGACCGAGTTCGGCCAGCAAATCCTCTTCCGTAATGGCGCAGGCGGCGGTGATGCGGGCATTGCGGGCCTGGCCCTGAAGGTCGGCCACTACAAGCCAGGGGGAGCCCGCGAGGCGCTCGGATTCGTCCAGCTGGCCGCCGCGGCCGTTGGCGAGCACGAAATGGCCGTAGGCGCCACGTGCCTTCGCCACGCGGTCGGGCCAGGCGTGGATCAACAGCGGACCGGCGGGCCCGCCCTTCTCTTCGGACTGCACCTTGCCGCCACTCGCCTGGGCGGCAAGGCGGTCGGCGAGCGCGCGGGCGCTCTGGGCGCGCGGCGCGCGGTCGGAGGCAAAGCGGGACAGGCGCTCGTCGAGGTCCACAGAATTGCCGCCCAGACCGCGCTCGGAGATGACCATTGCCAACCGCGCGGCATCGCGGGCGCGACCCTCTCGCGCCGCTACGACGACCATGTGGGCAAGCCGGACCGGCAGGGCAAGCTTCCGCATTGCGGCACCCTCCGGCGTCAGGCGGCCAGCCTCGTCGAGGGCGCCGAGGTTGCGCAGCAGGGCCCGCGCTTCCGCCACGGCTGACGCCGGGGGCGGATCAAGGAAGGCCAGGGTCCCGGGATCAGTGACACCGAAGGCCGCGCAGTCCAGGAGAAGGCTCGAGAGGTCGGCTTCCAGAATCTCCGGCGGCGTGAAGGCGGGCAGGGCAGCCGTCTGCTCCTTGCGCCAGAGCCGCAGCGCGATGCCCGGGGCGGTACGGCCCGCACGGCCTGCCCGCTGGTCGGCGGAGGCGCGGGAAACGCGCACGGTTTCGAGGCGCGTGAGGCCGGTGTCCGGCTCGTATTTCGGCAGGCGGGAGAAACCGCAGTCCACCACCGCCGTCACGCCGTCGATGGTGACGGAGGTTTCCGCGATGGCCGTGGCAAGAACCACCTTCCGGCGACCGGTTGGAGCCGGTCGGATGGCGGCATCCTGGGCAGCGCCTTCGAGGTTGCCGTGGAGCGGGACCACGTCCACATTGGCCGGCACCTTGCCTTCCAAAAGATCCTGCACCCGCTGGATCTCGCGCTGCCCGGGAAGGAAGGCGAGAATGCTGCCGCTCTCGTCACGGAGCAGCATCTGGATCGCGGAAGCAACAGCCGTTTCCATGGTGTCGTTCGGCGACCGGTCCATGTATCGGACGTCGACGGGATAGCTGCGGCCGGCGCTTTCCAGCACTGGGGCATCGCCGAGCAGTTCGGCGACGCGGGCGCCGTCGAGCGTCGCCGACATGACGATCAGGCGCAGATCGGGCCGTAGAGCGCCCATCACGTCCAGCGTGAGCGCGAGGGCGAAGTCGCCGTCGAGGGAGCGCTCGTGAAATTCATCGAAAATGACCGCCGAGATACCTTCGAGCGACGGGTCGTCGATGATCATGCGGGCGAGGATGCCCTCCGTCACCACGAGAATGCGCGTGCGCGCGGAGGCCTTGCGCTCCATGCGCATGGCATAACCGACCGTGCCGCCGGGCTCCTCGCCCAGGAGCGAAGCCATGCGCCGCGCCGCCGCGCGGGCCGCGAGCCGGCGCGGTTCGAGCAACAGGATCGTGCCGCCGTTCATCCACGGCTCGTCGAGGAGCGCGATGGGCACCAGCGTCGTCTTGCCGGCACCGGGCGGGGCTACAAGCACGGCCTTGCCACGGTCAGCCAGAGCCGCCTTCAGCTCGGGAAGGACAGCGGTGACGGGCAGTTCAGGCATACTGAAGGCGTTCATACCCTAGCCCATAGAGCATTTTGCCGCCGAAGCAAAACAGGTTCAGCATGCCATATAGGATGCCCGCGACCGCGCCGCACCTTGCGGCCCTCGTTCCTGCCGTTGTCGATGCGGGACCGACACCTGACCCGTCCGGGAACCGCGCTCCGTTCATCTGACGCCGTTCTGGATGGAAAACCGGTCCCCACGCCTTCGCCACCGCTTCAGAGGATTCCGGCCGACGTGAGCGACATGATGGCCGGCGCGAGGATCACCACGAAGAGGACCGGCAGGAAGAACAGGATCATCGGCACGGTGAGCTTGGGCGGCAGCGCGGCCGCTTTCTTCTCGGCGGCGTTCATGCGCTGCTCGCGGCTTTCCTCGGCCATCACGCGCAGGGCGTTGCCAATCGGGGTACCGTAGCGTTCGGCCTGGATGAGCGCCTGGGTCACGCTCTTCACGCTGTCGAGCCCGGTGCGCGTGGCAAGGTTCTCGTAGGCCTGGCGGCGCTCGGGAAGGAAGGAGAGCTCGGCCATGGTGAGCACCAGCTCTTCGGCCAGCGGAACGGACTGGGCGCCGATTTCGTCGGCCACGCGCCGGAAGGCGGCTTCGATGGACATGCCGGATTCGACGCAGATCAGCATCAGGTCGAGCGCATCGGGCCAGGCAAGCTGGATCGATTCCTTGCGCTTGGTGGCGGCATTGGCCACGTAAAGCACCGGGGCGTAGAAGCCGGCGTAAGCGCCGAGGATGCAGGCCACAACCTTGAACATGGTCGGCTGGTTCGCAAGACCGCCGCCCAGATAGATCCACGCGAAGACCAGCGATGCACCCACGAAGGGCAGTGCAAACCGCAGGAAAAGGTAACGCGTCATGGCGCTTTCGCTGCGGAAGCCCGCGTTGCGCAACTGTGCGGCGGTCTTCTCGTCCGCCAGCGCGCGGCGCAGATCGAGGCGATCAACGATGCCGCGGACGCCCGAGGTGTCCTGGCGGCGCAGGCTGCCGCCGCGATTGCGCTCGGCTTCCGCCAGGCGCGCCTTCTGCTTGGCGCGCAGGGCCTCGCGTTCAAGGGCAACGCTTTTCATGCGCGACCTGAGGGATGGCCCGGCCGACGGCAGGAAGGTGAAAACCGTCGCGAAGACGGCAATGGAAACCAGTGCCGTCATCAGGAATTGAGGGTCCATCACGATCCGGGCGATTTCCTGCATGCTAGACCTTGAAGTTGATCATCTGACGCATGATGAAGATGCCGAGGCCCATCCACACCGCACAGATCAGCAGCAAAAAGTGACCCGTGGTCGTCGTGAACAGCGGCATGATGTAGTCGGGGCTTGTCAGGAAGACGATGAAGGCCACGAGCGGCGGAAGCGCACCGATGATGGCCGCCGAGGCCTTGGCTTCCATCGACAGCGCCTGAACGCGCGCTTTCATCTTCTTGCGGTTGCGCAGCACGCGGGCGAGGTTGGACAGTGCCTCGGAGAGGTTGCCGCCCGACTGGCTCTGAATCTGGATCACGATGGCGAAGAAATTGGCCTCCGGGCAAGGCATGCTCTCGACCATGCGCGCCGTGGCTTCGGGCGCCGAAAGGCCGAGGTGCTGGGCCTCGACGATGCGGCGAAACTCGGTGCGCACCGGCTCGCGCGCCTCTGCCGCGATCATGCGGATCGCATCATTGAAGGGCAGGCCCGAACGGACGGCGCGGACGATGATGTCCAGAGCGTTAGGAAACTCCTCCAGAAACGCGGCGATGCGGCGCTTGCGCTTGAAGCTCACGTACCAGCGCGGCAGACCAAGCCCTCCCGCCACGGCGGCGCCCAGGGCCAGCAGGGGATTGGCACCCGCGACCAGCGTGACGAGCCCAACGGCTGCGCCGCAGATGGCCGAGAACATGTAGAATTTCTGGGGCGTGATCTCCAGGCCAGCCTGCTTGAGCAGGAGCCTCAGCGGCGGATTGGTGGAGCTGCGCTCCTTGTTCTTCTGCTTCTGTTCCAGTTCCTGGAGCGAATCCTGGATCGTCTTGCGGCGGCGGGCGGCCTCATTGTTTCGCTCGCGAAGCGCGCGGGCCTGGCTGCGCTCGGACTCTCCCTTCTTGACCGTCTCCAGACGGCGCTCCGTCGTCTTCTCGCTGGAGATCGTGTTGAACAGCAGGACGTAGGCAATTCCGCCGGCGCTGACCGCCGCCAGGACCACGAAGCCAATGGTTCCAAGGTCGAACCCGAACATCAGCTGTTGCGCTCCATCGCCTCGAATGCCGCGGCCAGGCGGGCGTCTTCGCCATAGTAGCGCGCACGCTCCCAGAAGGCCGGACGGGCAATGCCCGTCGAAATGTGCTTGCCAATCAGGCGGCCATTGGCGTCTTCGCCGCGGATGTCGTACACCACCAGGTCCTGGGTGATGATCACGTCGCCTTCCATGCCGACCACTTCCGTGATGTGCGTGATGCGGCGGGAGCCGTCACGCAGGCGCGCGGCCTGGATGATGACGTCGATCGAACCATTGATGATTTCGCGGACCGTCTTCTGCGGCAGCGAGAAGCCGCCCATGGCAACCATGGATTCGATACGGCTCAGGCACTCGCGCGGATTGTTCGCGTGGATTGTGCCCATGGAACCGTCGTGGCCCGTGTTCATCGCCTGGAGAAGGTCGAAGACCTCCGGTCCGCGCACCTCGCCCACGATGATGCGGTCGGGACGCATGCGAAGACAGTTGCGCACCAGGTCTCGCATGGTGATCTCGCCCTCGCCCTCGAGGTTGGGAGGGCGGGTTTCAAGGCGCACGACGTGCGGCTGCTGAAGCTGCAGCTCCGCCGCGTCCTCGCAGGTGATGATGCGCTCCTCGCGGTCGATGTAGTTGGTCAGGCAGTTGAGCAGGGTCGTCTTGCCCGAGCCCGTGCCGCCCGAGATGACCACGTTGCAGCGGACGCGGCCGATGATGCGCAGAAGCTCCGCGCCCTCCGGCGAGATCGAGCCAAGCTGCACGAGCTGGTCGAGGGTCAGACGGTCCTTCTTGAACTTTCGGATGGTGAGCGCCGCGCCGTCGATGGCCAGCGGCGGAACGATGACGTTGACGCGGGAGCCGTCCGGCAGGCGGGCGTCGCAGATGGGGCTCGATTCATCGACGCGGCGGCCAACCTGGCTCACGATGCGCTGGCAGACGGTCAGGAGGTGCTGGCTATCGCGGAAGCGGATGTTGGCTTCCTGCACCTTGCCGCCCACCTCGATGTAGACCCGCTTCGGGCCGTTGACCATGATGTCGGAGATGTCGTCTCGCGCGAGCAGCGGCTCAAGCGGGCCGAAGCCCAGCACGTCGTTGCAGATGTCCTCGAGCAGCTGTTCCTGCTCGGAGATCGACATCACGAAGTTCTTGATCGCGATGATGTCGTTGACGATGTCGCGAATTTCCTCGCGCGCCGTCTGGGAATCGAGCTGTGCCAGCTGCGACAGGTCGATGGTGTCGATCAGAGCCGAGAAGATCTGGCTCTTGATGTCGTAGTAGTTCTCGTTGTGTTCATGGGACGCAGCAGCCCTGGCCGGCTCCCGGGGGGAGCTGGCCGCCGCCGGCGGGGGCGGCGACGCGGGCGCGGCTTCCGCGCTGCGCGGCTGCGTTGCAGGCGCCGCAGCGGGAGCGCCATCAGCAACGGCAGAGACCTTGGGAAGGTCTCCCTTCGGTTCGTCCCTGCGACCGCTAATGCCTCTTTTCCCGAACATCTCTACCGCCTGTTACTTGCTCTTCCTGCCAAGACCCTTCAACAGCCAGGCGAGCGGAGATTCCTTGCCGCCGGAAGCCGTCCCGCGCCGGCGGGCCAGCGTGGAGGCGATGGTGTTGATGGTCTGGCTGATCGGATGCTTCGGATTGATCTGTGCGAGCGGGCGACCGCTGTTCGCCGCCTTTCCGAACAGTTGGGGATCGAAGGGAATGACGGCCAGGGGCGTGAGACCCAGCGGATCGCAGAACTCGCTGACGGAGATCTCCGGCTTCTTCGGGATGCCTGCCTGATTGATGATGAGCCGCGGGGCCGGATCGTTCGGCCGCAGCTTCTTCAGCGTGTCAATCAGGTTCTTGGCATTGCGAAGGTTGGCGAGGTCCGGCATGGCGGTGATGACGATCTCATCGGCACGCGCCAGTGTCGTCTGAATCCAGTTGGTCCAGCCATGCGGCACATCAAGGACGACGTTCGGCACGGTCCGCTGGGCCGTTTCGATGACCGGCGAGAAGGCCTCGGCGTCGAAATCGTAGGTGCGTTCGAGCGACGAGGGCGCGGCCAGCAGCGACAGGTGCTGCGAGCAATCCGCCAACAAACGGTCGAGATAGACCTCGTCGATGCGGTTGGGCGAGTAGACGGCCTCCGCAATACCCTGGGGCGGGTCCTGGTCGAAGTTGATGTTGGCGGTGCCGAAAGGCAGGTCGAGATCGGCGATCATGACCTGGCTTTCCAGCAGTTCCGACATCGCCCAGGACACATTGTGGGCAATCATGGAGGAGCCGACGCCGCCCTTGGCCCCGACAAACGCGATGGTGCGGCCGAGCGGCTCGGCGGCGGGATCGACGAAAAGGTCGGAGATCACCGTGATGACGTCGGTGAGGCTCACCGGCGCGATCAGGTAATCCGAAACGCCGGCGCGCATCAGGTCGCGGTAGAGGCTGACGTCGTTGTAGTGGCCGATGATGACGACCTTGGTGCTCGGCTCGCAGACTTCCGCCAGCGCCTCCAGCGCCTGCATCAGCCTGCCCGGCTCGTCATGGGTCTCGAGTATGAGCAGGTTGGGCGTCGAGGTCGCGCGGTAGAATTCGGTGGCGTCCTCGATGCCGCCGGTTCTCACACCGAAATGTGCCTTGGACAGCCGGCGGTCCTGCCCCGTCTTGCGCAGGACATCCGCCACATCCTCGCTTTCGCAGAAGGCCTGGATGGAAATGCGGGGAATGGGCCGCATTTCCTGCAGCGTCTCCGCATCAGCGGTTCTCTCCAGAGATGGTTCGGTTTCCACGCTGAGGCTCATCGTCTTCATCTCCGGGCGTTAGTAGTTGACCTCGGAACGCGTCATGAATTCGCTCGAAATGCCGCGCGACTGGTAGACGTTGATGGAGCGCGTGCGGTTGGCCATGTCGGCCGGCGCCATCTTGCGCGGTCCGAGCAGATCCGCCGGATTGGCGATCTGCGCGGCCAGATTGTTCTGGTAGGAACAGCCGAAGTTGTAATACTGGCGGTTCTCGTAGGTGTTGGCGAGATCCTCCGGCCACTGGCCGCACGGTTCCACCGACGCCCTCATCACCGGATAGGAAATACGGATCGGCGCCGAGTCCGAGGGATCGGCCTCGTAGGTCAGCGTCTGCATGCGGCCCGAAGAGATCCCGCGCGAGCGCAGGAACTTCGAGATGTCGTTGGCCGTGCTGCGTGCCGCGCCCGCGTTGGCGGAACCCCGCGGGACCAGGATCGTCACCACACCGTTGCCACTGTTGGCATAATTGGCCATGAAGCCTTCCAGCGCGGTCCGCTGCATCGTCGTCATATTGAAGGATGTCAGGCCGACCGGAAGGTCCAGTACCTGGTCCTTCTCCTGGATGACGATCGGATGGCGGGTCCGGTAATCGTCCGGCAGAGAATGGACGACCATCGGGTCCTGCTTGGTGCATCCCGCCAGCACCGGCACGGCCGCCGCCACCAGGAGAGCAAGCGCGTTTCTAGTTGCCCGAGATTTCTGCATAGGCCCCCGCCTCCTGCTACTTGTAAATGTACCCAACCACGCCGTGGTAACGGCCTTCCGGCAGCTTCGCCTGGCGATTGCCGTAGATCTTGTTCACACGGCCCAGGAACATGCCGTTCGTGTCATCCGGGACGTTGAAATTGTCGTCCGGCTTGGACAGCTCGTTGCGTGCCACGGGCTTCGACAGATAGGGCGTGATGATGATCACAAGTTCGGTCTCGTTGCGGACGAAGTCGCGGCTGCGGAACAGAGCGCCGAGAACGGGCACCTTCGACAGGCCCGGCACGCCGTTCAGAACCTGGCGCACGTCGTCGCGGACAAGACCGGCGATCATCATGGAGCCGCCGGACGGCAGCTCGACCGTCGTGTCGGCCAGGCGCTTGCGGATGGAGATGAGATTGGTGCCCCAAGAGGCGCCAAAATAACCACTGGACCGAGGATCTCTGGCAGAGCCTTCCATCATCACCGAGCCTTCCGTGGTCGGCTCCGATACCGACGTGCGAACCTTCAGGCTGATGCGGCCCGGGGACAGGACGACGGGCTGGAACTCAAGCCCGATGCCATATTCAATCTTTTCGAGCTCGTATTGCGTCGCGCCGTCCAGATTGTCGCGCGAGCGCGCATTGGAGACCTTCGTCACGAGGTTGAACTCGCCGCCGACCTTGAAGGTGGCCTTCTCGCCGGAGACTGCCGTGAGCGTCGGTTCGGCCAGCGTGCGCATGACGCCTGCCTGCTCCATCGCGTTGAAGTATGAGGTCAGCAGCCGTCCGCTGACAGCACCCATGGTGTTCGACAGCGGCTTGCCGAGGCCGAATGCGCTCTCGGTAATCAGGCCCCAGGAGATGTTGTCAGCCGAGCCGCTGCCGATCATGTTGACGCCGAGCTGCTTCATCACGTTGCGGCTCACCTCGGCCACCGTGACCTTGAGGGTCACCTGGTCCTCGCCGATGACCTGCAGCATGTTGACGATGGCGCTCTGGCGGCGCTGCCCGTCCGGGTTGCTGATCGCCACACCGCCGCCGTCGGTCGGCGCGGTGGCCGTCTGCGAATAGGCGCCGGTGGTGGCCTCGCCGCCGGTGACGAAGGCCTGGGCCAGCTGAACGGCGCGCGCCGCATCCATCGGGGTCTGGACCGTGCCGGTCAGCACCGCGTTGTCGTTGATCAGCTCGACGCTGATGCTGGAGTTCGGGAGGAAGCGCTTCAGATAGGCTTCCAGATCCTGCACGTCGCGCTCCACTGCCACGTCGAAACTGGCGATCTGCTCGCCGTTGCGGCCGAAGACGAAAATGTTGGTCTCGCCCACCTGCTTGCCGAAGAGATAGATCCGTCGGGAGGTGCGGGTAATCGCGTCGGCGATGCGGGGGTTCGACACGAGGATGTCAAAGGCGTCCGCCGGCAGGTCTACCACCAGCGACTTGCTAAGACCCAGCCGCACGCGCTCCGATGCGCCGCGCAGGGGGACGACCGATTCAGCGTGGGCGTGCTGCATCCCCAGATCGACAGTTGCAAACGCGCCGGCCACAGCAATCAGGACTGCTGCCTGAACGCGACGGAAGATACCCAATTCAGCCCTCATTTCGGCGCCCCCACGTAGCTGACTTCGCCTGTCTTGATGAACCGTATCGCGTTGCCATGAGAACCGCTGATCAGATGGCGACCGGTTTTCGAGGATCGCTGCCTGTAGTCCGCCAGGGATCGCAGGGCGAGCGTCAGCCGGTCCGCCATGCGCTGCGCGACGGTCACGACTTCGGCCTGCTCGGGCGTAACTTCCAGGGTAGCAGTCTCGCCGATGATTGCCGGCTGGCCGTCCTCGTTCTCATCAAGCTTCTGGTCGATCGCCAGGACACGAATGTTCTCAAGAACCGTCTCGGTGATGTAGGTGACGGAGCCGTTCTCGCTCTCCGAGCGGCGGGTCATGATCAGGTCGACATGGTCCCCCGGCAGGATAAAGCCGCCGGCCGACGTTTCCGGCGATATCTCAACGGCGACCGCGCGCATTCCCGGCGTCAGAAGGGCGGACATAAGCGTCTGTCCGCCGGGCACCAGCCTTTCGCGGCGTACAGGCTCGCCGGGATACAGTGTGTAGCGCGCGATCGATTCCTGCAGCTCGTCGAGCGCATCCGGCTGTTTTTCCCGGGTGATGAAGGAGTCGTCAATGAGCGTTACCGGCCATTCCTGCCACTTGAGTGCAGTGCCCAGCCGCTCGCCCATATCTACCTTCTGCGCGACCAGAAGGACGTCCCGCGTTTCAACAGGCGGCTTTGCAGCGGTCTCGGCGACAGGCTCGGCCGGTTGGGAGGACATGCTCCTGGCAATGTAACCAGCGCCAATCGCGGCAAAGACCGCGACGCCCAGTATGACGATGCGGGATCGGTTCATTCATTGCCCCCTTCTGCGAATCCCATCAGCCGGGGATCATGGGGCGTAAACCTCAAATTAAGGTTAACAAAACCATTCCGCCGACCGGATCCCAAGGCAGCGGACGGATCATTCGGTCGCAGGCTCGCGCGAGGCGCGGGTTAGCCGGCGCACTCGGACAAAGGGGTCAACTTATAGAGAATCAGAATATATTCGAGAAAACAAAAAATCATTAAAGGAAATATTATAGAATCATGTACAAGAATGGAGAAATCGAAATCCGAGTGAAGTGCCGTGAAACCTTACGGTGAATTCAGCGTTTGTTGAGCGCCATATGAGAAAAACGAGGTTTGAATGAGGTTGCGCGGCAACAGGACCGCCAGGAAGACTGATATTGCGAACGCGATTTACAGGCAGACGAGGCGGAAAGAGAATACGACGTTTCTGCGGTGCATGCCGCAGTTCAGGGTCCAGGAGACCGTTCCCGCCTATATGAACAGTTTACTTTTCGAGCTCGATCAGGCCGAACGGAGAAGCAAGGGGCAGAACGGTAACGCCCCCTGATTCATCACATCGGCATGGTCAGTGAAGCGCGTCTGCAATCAGGCAGCGCGATTTCCGCGCTTGGTCGACAGTCCCTCGCGCTGGGCGAGCTTGCGCGCCAGTTTGCGCTGGCGGCGGATGGCTTCACTCTTCTCCCGAGCCCGACGTTCCGAGGGCTTTTCATAGGCCCGGCGGGCCTTCATTTCACGGAAGACGCCTTCACGCTGCAGCTTGCGCTTGAGGACACGAAGAGCCTGATCGACATTGTTGTCGCGTACAAGAACCTGCAATGGAATACCTTCTTTCTTCGGTTGGAGTTGAGAAGACGCCGCGGCAACCCAAGGGTGCCGGTCGAAAATGCCAGAGCGATCCCGATGGAGCCCGGCCAATCAACGGCAAGCGGAGACGTCTTCATACACTTTGCCGTACAAAGGGGATATAGGCAGCCAGAAAATATTTCCAAGACCGCCGGCACGCGGCCGCCCTTGTGGCCCAGCCCGGCCCATGGACGGCCGGGCCGTTGCCATCACGGCTTCAAGGCCACGCCACCGACGATCATCCATTAACAACGGGACTAAGAGGCCAGCCGGCGCCAGGCGTATCCGTTGCGGGCGGCCGGAAGGGCCGCGGGCTGGTAATGATACCGTATCCCTCCCTTATTGCCCGCCTCGAGCCTGCGGATCGTTACGGGGTTGCTTACCTCGAACTCGGAAAAGCCGCAGCGCAGCATGTGCGAGATCTGGTCGATCAGCACGTCGCCGGTGGCGCGGATTGCGCCCCTGAAATCGTGACGCGTGCGCAGGAGGGCGGCCTTGGAGTAACTGCGGCCGTCATTATAGGCCGGGAAGGAAAGCGCGACGAGCTCCATGCGATCGAGATAGGGAAGGAGCGGGTCGATCGGCTCGGCGGGCTTGAGCTCGACGGCAATGCGGTCGGCAGCGCCGCGCCGCGTTTCCTCATCGAGGCTCTGGAAGTCTTCGAGTGAAAGGATGAGGCGTGCGTTGGAGGCTTGCAGCTCTTCGGCCGTCCCGCGCCGCCACTCGTCGGCCTGAAAGCCGAAAAGGGTCCAAAGTCTGGGTGTTATTAAGTTCGTCATTGCTGGTGAATCCTGGATGCGCTTGAGGAAAGCGCGTTCTCGAGTCCTGATAGGTGAATGCCGCATTCGGTCTTGGCTTTGCCGGCCCAGCGCCCCCAGCGCGGATCGTCGCCCGGCTGGACCGGTTGGGTACAGGGGAAACAGCCAATGGAGAAATAACCGAAGGCAACCAGCGGGTTTTCGCGCAGGTTGTGGCGGCGCATGTATTCGGCCTGATCGGCGGTCGTCCAGCGCGCGAGCGGGTTGATGCGGATGCGCGTTCCCACCGCTTCGAACACGGGCATGGCGGCGCGGGTGGCCGCCTGATGGCGCTTGCGGCCGGTGAGCCAGGCGGCGTAGGGCTCGACAGCGCGGGCCAAGGGCTCAACCTTGCGGATGGCGCAGCAGCGGTCGGGATCGGACTGGTGGAGCCTGCCCTCCGGGTCGGCCTCGGCGAGCACGTCGGGCAGCGGGGAGATGCTGATGACATTGGTGAGGCCGAGGTCGGCCGCCAGCCGGTCGCGGTATTCCAGCGTCTCGCCGAAGTGCTGGCCCGTGTCGAGAAAAAGCACGGGCAGGTCCGGGTCGACCGTCGCGATCAGGTGCAGCAGAACCGCCGAATCCGCGCCGAAAGACGACACAGCCGCCAGGCCGCCGCCGTTCCGAAACAGCTCGTGGGCGGCGCCAATGATCGTCTCGGCGCTGCTCGTCTCGTGCCGGGCATTGAGTTCGGTGGCGAGTTCCTTCGCGTCAGGCAGCCCGTGCGTCGCTCCCATACAGCGCCTCCCTGAACGGTGCGGGGCCGAGCCGCTGGTAGGCGGCAAGAAAGGGTTCCTCCGGCCCCGTGCGAAACTTCAGATACGTGGTCACCAGGATTTCGACCGCATCCACGATTTCGTCCGCGCCGAAGCCGCGGCCGATAATGTCGCCGAGTGCGGCATTCTCGTCTCCGCTGCCGCCGAGCGTGATCTGGTAGAGCTCGTCACCCTTCTTCTCGACACCGAGGATGCCGATGTGGCCGACATGATGATGGCCGCAGGCGTTGATGCAGCCGGAAATCTTGATCTTGAGATCACCAATCTCCTCCTGCCGGGACAGGCTGGCGAAGCGTTGGGCGATGCCCTGCGCGACGGGAATCGAGCGGGCGTTGGCGAGCGCGCAATAGTCGAGGCCCGGGCAGGCGATCATGTCGCTGATGAGCCCCGCGTTGGGGGTGGCGAGCTTCACGGCGACCAGGCCGTCATAAACCGCGCGCAGGTCGCCGCGCGCCACATGCGGCAGGATCAGATTCTGCTCGTGACTGACGCGGATTTCGGAGAAGGCGAAGGCATCCGCCAGGTCCGCCACGGCCTCCATCTGATTGGCCGAGATGTCGCCCGGCACGTCGCCAATCCCTTTGAGGGAAATGGTGACCGACACATAATCCGGGTGCCGGTGGGTATGGAGGTTGCGGCGGGTCCAGGTTGCGAAGCCCGGGTCGCGCGCGGCTTCGAGGGCGACGAGCGCGTCGCCCTCGGGACGGTCCGGCAGGACGGGCGGAGCGAAATAGGCCCGGATGGCGCGGATGTCTTCCTCGGGAAGTCTGAGCTCGCTCTCCCTCAGGTGGGCGAATTCCGCCTCCACCAGTTCGGCCATCTTCTCCGCGCCGATCTCATGAACGAGGATCTTGATACGCGCCTTGTACTTGTTGTCTCGGCGGCCCTGCAGGTTGTAGACGCGCAGGATCGCCGTGACATAGGCGAGCAGGTCGGACTCCGGCAGAAAGTCGCGGATCTTCTTGCCGATGAAGGGCGTGCGGCCGAGCCCGCCGCCGACGTAGACGGTAAAGCCCAGTGCGCCGGCCCCGTTTCGCCTCAGGTGCAGGCCGATATCGTGCACCTGTACTGCGGCGCGGTCGCGCTCGGCGCCGGTCACGGCGATCTTGAACTTGCGCGGCAGGTACGAAAATTCCGGGTGGACGGTGGACCACTGACGCAGGATTTCCGCATAGGGACGGGGGTCCGCCACCTCGTCCGCAGCCGCGCCGGCAAAGTGGTCGGCTGTAACGTTGCGAATGCAGTTGCCGCTGGTCTGGATGCAATGCATTTCAACCGAGGCAAGCTTTTCCAGGATGTCGGGAATGTCCTTCAACGCCGGCCAGTGGAACTGCAGGTTCTGGCGCGTGGTGAAATGGCCGTAACCCTTATCGTACTCGCGGGCGATGCGGGCCAACATGCGAAGCTGCCGGGACGACAGGGTACCGTAGGGGATGGCGATCCGCAGCATGTAGGAGTGAAGCTGCAGGTAAACGCCGTTCATCAGGCGCAGCGGCTTGAACTGCTCCTCCGTCAGCTCGCCGCTCAGGCGCCGGGCCACCTGGTCGCGGAACTCATCGACCCGTGCCCGGACGAAGGCGTGGTCGAACTCATCGTATCTGTACATGGGCACGCGCTCTCAACGGAATTCGACGGCGGCCTTGCGGGCCGCCTGCTTGCCGAGATTGGGGTGAATGGAGGGACCTGCCGCGCGGATGCGCTCGCGCAGGCGGAGGGGCCGCACCTCACCGCCGGCCAGATCCACATCGATCAGTTCGGGCTCGACGATGATGTTGGCGGCGACGGCCTCGCGGGCGATCGCCACCAGTGCGTCCGCGGCGGCGGGATCGGCGACGACGTCTGCGCCGTTGATGTCCTCGACCCAGGTGCCGTCGGGTCCGAGCCAGACCGCGATGCCGTCGATGAGGCGGTTTGCAGCGAGAATCTTCATGCGGCGGCCTCCTCGCCCATGGCTGACGCAAGCGCGCGGCGGCGGGCGAGCGGCTCGGAGTTCTCGAAGGAGGCGCCCGCCACCGCGTCGCCGATGATGGTGAGCACCGGGCCGGTCAGGTCGTCGAACCCGGCGAGCGCTGGCAGGTCTGCCAGCGTCCCGTGGAACAGGCGGCTGTTGGGCAGGCTCGCATTCTCGACCACCGCCACGGCGGTGTCGGGCGAGAGACCGGCGGCGGCGAGGCGCTCCGAGACGTCGGCGGCCGTGGAGCGGCCCATGTAGACGGCGACTGTAGCGCCCTCGATGGCAAGCCGCGCCCAATCGGGAAGCGAATTGCCCTTCAAATCATGGCCGGTGGTGAAGACCATGGACGAAGCCACGCCCCGGAGCGTCAGCGGCAGGCGGAAGTCGGCCGCGGCGGCGCAGGCTGCGGTGATACCCGGCACGATTTCGTGCGGGATGCCGGCTTCGCGCAGAGCGGCAAGCTCCTCGCCGGCGCGGCCGAAAACCATCGGGTCGCCGCACTTCAGGCGCACGACGCGCTTGCCTTCGCGCGCGAGCGAAACGAGCAGCTCGTTGATCTCTTCCTGGCTCTTTGAGTGGCAGCCCTTGCGCTTGCCTGCGTTGATGCGGTCGGCATCGCGGCGGCCCACGGATACGACGGACTCAGGAACCAGCGCGTCGTGAACGATGACGTCGGCCTCCATCAGCAGACGCTGGGCGCGGAGCGTCAGAAGATCCTGGGCGCCGGGGCCGGCGCCGACAAGGGCGACGTGGCCGACAGGCTCGACGGGTTCGTGATCGCGCAGCAGCTTTTCGACCTCGAGGGCCGCGTCCTGCAGGGCGCCATTTTCGACAGAGCGGGCGATCCTGCCACCAAAGAAGCTCGACCAGAACCGGCGGCGCGCCGCGCCGCGCGGCACGCGCAGCTCCACGGCCTCGCGATAGTGGGCGGCGAGGGTGGCAAGCCGGCCCAGGGCGGGGGAGAGCATCTGGTCGATGCGGGCGCGGATCTGCTGAGCGAGTACGGGGCCGGTGCCCTCCGTGCCGATCGCTACGGCAACCGGCGCGCGGTTGACGATCGCCGGCGTGTAGAAGTCGCAGAGCTCCGGGCGGTCGACCACGTTCACCGGAATGGAAAGGGCGCGCGCATCCTGCGCCACCCGGCGGTCGGTGGCGAGATCGCCGGTCGCGGCGAACACGAGGACGGAGCCAGCGAGCAGGTCGCGGTGATAGGGGACGCGCAGGAAGTCGATCCCGTGATCGGCTCCCCACTTGGCAAAGGCGGGGTCGATGACTTCGGCAATGACGAGAAGGCGCGCGGAGGATTGCGCCAGCAGGCGCGCCTTGGCGAAGGCTTCGCCTCCGCCGCCAATGATGGTCACGCGCTTTCCGTCCGTCTTCACGAAGATCGGAAAGGCATTCAGTGTGGCGTTCTGTTCGGACATGGCGGTGCTCCGGGTCGTTGCCCAGAGTCTGGACCGGAACGCCGCATTCAAGAAGGAACCCGGTGGCGCGGGTGGATGACAGGCGCGATTGCTTTTCCTAATGTGTGGAGATCCAGAGAATTTCGTTCGTCGGGTCCACCCGGAACGACCCCCCGCGCAAGATGTTTGTTCCAGAGGTACACGGCATTCCAAAGGAGAGCATCATGGCAGGTCCGCGACTTGAAAAGGGCATCTGGGTACTGGTTGCAGACGGCGAGAAGGCGCTGTTCCTGCGCAATGTCGGCGATGCCCTGCGCCCGAATTTCGAGGTGTTTCACGAACTGGCAAACGAGAATCCGCCGAACCGGGAGCAGGGAACAGACCAGCCCGGCCGTTACTTCGATGCAGGGATGCCCAACAAGAGCGGTTTCGAGGCGACAGACTGGCACAGGATCGGCAAGGAGCGGTTCGCGGAGACGCTTGCCGAACGCCTCTACAAGCATGCACATGCCGGCGAATTCAAGAAGCTGATCATCGTCGCGCCGCCGCTGGTGCTCGGAAAGCTGCGCAAGGAGCTGCACAAGGAGGTGGCGGGGAAGGTGGTCGAGGAAATCCCCAAAACCCTCACCAACCACGCCACTTGGGATATAGAGGAACTGCTGAAGTCCGCGGTGGAGGAGTAGCGTCACTCAGAGCGCGGCTTCCGGCCGTCATGGCGGGAGGTGATACCGCATGAAACAAACGCGCCGGCGGTGGCCGGCGCGCCTTCGGTCCTGATGGAGTCCGACAGCCAGGGCTGGTACGACAATTCGTGTCCTCCGGTTCCAGAGCGGGAGCCGATGATCGTTCGTCCCGTTACAGCTCTAGAACTTGTAGGCCACGCCCGCCCTCAACGTATGACCTTTCACGCGAACACGAGCATAGTCGGTCTCGTCGGAGAAGCTTCGGTTGCCGAAGTCCAGATACTGGTATTCGAGCTTCGCGATGGTGTTCCGGTTGATCGCGTAGTCGAAACCGCCGCCGAGCGTGTAACCCGTGTCGCCCCGTTCTCCGACCCACTCGTTGCCATTGTCGGTCACCGTGGCCTTGAATGAGCCGAAGGCCAGACCGCCGGTAACATAGGGGAGCAGGTGGCCCATGTCCTGCCCGAACATGTCGTTCATGGCGTAGCCCGCACGAAGCCGCGTCGAGCCAAGCCATTGGGTCGTGAATTCAGCGACGGGACCGCCGTCATCGGCATGGGTGCCCTTGATGCCGGCGTACTGAATGTCACCCTCAAATCCAAAATACAGTTTGCGGGCCTGACGCCCAAATCCCGCATAGACGCCACCGAAGGCACCTTCCGTCTGCCGGATGTTGAAGATGCTTTCGGGGATGTTTTCGGTGACGAAACTCTCCTTCACCTTCCCCCGACCAAAACCAAGGTCAACCCCGACGTAGCGTCCCGACCATGTGAAGGGACCCTCGGGAAGGGAAACGATCGGCGGAACCGGATCCGGATCGAAAATGATGTCGGCAGCAAAACTCGGAGCACTAATCAGAGAAAGAATAGAGATTGAAAGAATGGCTCGCATAGTTGCCTCGCAGAATCATTATTCTTCAAATTACTATGCATGAGTGTGTCAATAATTTGGCATATTAATTTTAAGCAATAACTTATTAATATATAGGGGATATATATTTACGATATGCCTGCCTGACGGGAAATTCTGACGCTGCCAGCCTCCTGCGCGCGAATGACGCACGCAAAAATGCAAACCAGAAATGCGTCTGAGGCCTTTAAATTCGCGGCCAGGGGGATTATGTAGCCGCCAAGTTTCCGGCGGGGTCCTCCTCCTCCTCCCGTCCCTGTCGGACTGGTCAGCACTCCTCCCTCCTCCCGAGGCTGACCAACTTAAGAAGCGCTCGCCGGTCCTCCTCCCTCGGCGAGCGCTTTTTTGTTTGCCGAACAAGTAAAATTGTCTTTCGGAAGGCGAGCGGAAATTTATTGAATAGAATCGTATGGGGCTAATCATTTCCATATTTCGTCATAAAGCGGTCCATCCCCCGCCCAATTTCGCCGATCTAAGCTCCGTCATATCCAAAATCTTTCCGGAGCTATCGTTGATGAAGAACCTATTCTCTCCGGGAGGCATCCGTCTTCTTACGGCAACAGCCGTGCTTCTCCTTGCCTCCCACGCCGCCGAGGCCCAATGCGGAAAAGCATCCTGGTATGCGCTGCATTCCAAGACCGCCTCGGGCGAAAGAATGAATCCCTCGGCCATGACAGCCGCTCACCGCAGCCTTCCCTTCGGAACCAAGGTCAAGGTCGTCAATCCCAAGAACGGGCGCAGCGTCGTTGTAAGGATCAATGACAGGGGCCCCTTCATCCGCAACCGCATCCTCGATCTTTCCAAGGGCGCTGCTGCAAAGCTCGGTTTCATCCGGGCCGGCCACACCCACGTGTGCCTGGAGAAGATCGGTTAGGCCTCGAGCGGAACGCGATCCCATCCTCGTGGCTGGACTGCGAAACAGGATTTCGGCGCAGCTTGAAGCATGCCGCTGCGGGCTGCGCCGGCTTCCTGTCAACGGATGGGAAGCGCGCCGTTCAGCCGAACAGGAATAGGCCGATCATTCCGGCGATGCCCACGATGATGCGCCACCAGCCGAACAGGCTGTAGCCACGGACCGAAACGTAGTTCAGCAGAGAGCGGACCACGAACAGGGCCGACACGAAGGCGGCGACGAATCCGACGCCGATGATCTGCAGGTCTGCGGCACTCAAGGCGTCGTAATTCTTGTAGAGATCGTAGGCGAAGGCGCCCGCCATGGTCGGCATGGCAAGGAAGAAGGAGAACTCGGCCGCCGAGCGCTTGTCTGCCCCGAGCAGGAGAGCGCCGACGATGGTGGAGCCGGAGCGCGAGGTGCCCGGGATCATGGCCAGGCACTGGAACAGGCCGATGCCGAAATAGACCGAGAGCGGGTAGCGGGTCGCGTCGTGGTAGCGGGGCCGCGTCGCCCAGCGGTCCACCCAGAGGAGGACGATGCCGCCGAGGATCAGCGTGGTGCAGATCAGCATAGGCGTCTCGAACAGGACGGTCTTGATGATCTTATAGGCGAGCACGCCGATCACCGCGGCCGGGAGGAATGCCAGAAGGACGCCGAGGACGAAGCGCTGCGTGGCGCGATCGCGGGGCAGGTCGAGGGCCATTTTCCAGAGCCGGGCGGCATAGACGCTCAGAATCGCGAGAATCGCGCCGAGCTGTATAAGAATTTCAAAAGCTTTGCCGGTAGACTCGAAACCAAGGAAATGTCCTGCCAGAAGGATATGGCCGGTGGACGAAACGGGAATGAATTCGGTAAGGCCTTCGAGAATGCCGAGCAGCAGTGCTTCGACTATGGTCGTGTCGTCCACGGTACCCCCTTCGGCGGGTTTGCTTGTCACATCTGAAATCTGCCCATATAGCTCGGTGAGCCTGTGAATCGGGCTATGGGAGGAATAGCGATCCGGTGGCCGGTTGGCCAGTAACTTCATACCATGAGCCCTCGCATGCTGACGCTCTTTCATCATCCTCTCTTCGCTTCATGCCGGTTCGTGCGCATCGTCCTCGGTGAGTACGGCGAGGACGTCTCGCTCATCGAGGAGCGGCCATGGGCGAGACGGAAGGAGTTTCTGGCGCTCAATCCTGCGGGCACGATTCCGGTGCTGCTGGCGGAAGGGGATCACCCCGTCATCGGAGCGGTGCCCATCGTGGAGTATCTGGATGAAACACGCGGCGTGTTTCACCGGGAGCGCCGGCTGATGGCCGAGGATCCGTTCGCCCGCGCGGAGATCCGCCGCCTGATGGAATGGTTCCTGGTCAAGACCGAAAACGAGGTGACGAAGCACCTGGTCCGCGAGCGGGCGCTGAAGCCTCTGATGGGCGGCGAAGGTGCGCCGGACGCCGGCGCGATCCGCGCGGCGCGTGCCAACGTGCGCCAGCACCTCAAGTATGTGAACTGGCTGGCCGCCACGCGTGACTGGCTGGCGGGCCCAAGGATTTCCTACGCCGACCTTGCCGCCGCCGCGGCCTTCTCGATCCTCGACTACATGGGCGAGATCGAGTGGAGCGAATTCGAGGCAGCGCGCGACTGGTACAGCCGGATCAAGTCGAGACCGTCGTTCCGCCCGCTGCTGGCTGAACGGGTGCGCGGTCTCGCCCCGGCCTCGCACTATGCGGACATCGACTTCTGATGACTGAGACTCGCGCCCGGCCGAAGGATCGGCTGCGCGCCTTCATCGAAAGGGAAGCTTTCGCCGCCGGGTTCGACGCGGTCGGTTTCACCCACCCGGACGCCATCCCGCAGGCGGGGCCACGGCTTGCGGCGTTCGTCGCCGACGGCCGGCACGGCACGATGGAGTGGATGGCGGAAACCCTGGAGCGGCGGGCCTCGCCGCACGGGCTGTGGCCGGAAGTGCGCTCCATCGTCATGCTGGGCATGAACTACGGGCCGGATGGCAATCCGCTGGAACTGCTGCAGCGGAAGGACCGGGCGGCCATCTCGGTCTATGCCCGGCACCGTGATTACCACGATGTCATCAAGGGCAAGCTCAAGCAGATCGCGGGCAAGATCGCGGCGCGCACAGGCGGCGACGTGAAGGTGTTCGTGGACACGGCCCCGGTGATGGAGAAGCCGCTGGCGCAAGCCGCCGGGCTTGGCTGGCAGGGCAAGCACACCAATCTCGTCAGCCGCCCGTTCGGCTCGTGGCTGTTCCTCGGAGCGATCTTCACCACGGCGGAGATCGAGCCGGACGAGCCGGAGCGGGATCATTGCGGCTCGTGCCGCGCGTGCCTTGAGGCCTGCCCGACGCGGGCTTTTCCGGCGCCCTATCAGATCGACGCGCGGCGCTGCATCTCTTACCTCACCATCGAGCACAAGGGACCGATTGCGCGTGAGCTGCGGCCGCTCATGGGCAACCGGATCTATGGCTGCGACGACTGCCTGTCCGTCTGTCCGTGGAACAAGTTTGCGCAACAGGCGCGGGAGGTGAAGCTCCAGGCCAGGGATGACCTCAAGGCCCCGGAGATCGGTCAGTTCCTGACCTTCGACGATGCGGCGTTCCGCACGTTCTTCTCGGGTTCGCCGGTGAAGCGGATCGGGCGCGACCGGTTCGTCCGCAACGTGCTCATCGCGGCGGGCAATTCGGTCATGGGCGCGTTCATTCCCCAGTGCGAGCGGCTTCTGGGCGATCCGTCGCCGCTGGTGCGGGGTGCTGCCGTCTGGGCGCTGTCACGGCTGATGGATCCGGAGGCATTCGCTTCCCTGAAGGCGCGGATGTATGATGGCGAGACGGACCCGCAGGTCCGGGAGGAGTGGAGCGCAGGGCTTGCGCCGCAGGAGGAGTGATCCATGGACCAGACGCGCGTACTCATTCTCGGCGCCGGATATTCGGGACGGGTGATCGGACGGCGGTTGGCGGAACAGGGTGCGCTGGTGGCCGGAACCAGCCGGACGGCCGACAAGGCCGCCGCACTTGCGGAAGCCGGCATAAGTCCCTTCATCTATGCAGCGGGGGACATGACGCCCGACCTGCTTGAAACGGTTCGCGAAGCAAGCCACCTCATTGTTTCGGTCCAGCCGGACGAGGCGGGCGATCCGGTGCTGCGCGATCTTCGGGCGGCGGGCGTGAAGGCGCTGCCCAGGCTCAGCGGCATCATCTATCTCTCCACCGTCGGCGTCTACGGCGACCACGGGGGAGCCTGGGTGGATGAGGAGGCCGAATGCCGGCCGGTCTCACGTCGCTCGGCACAGCGGCTGAGGGCCGAGGCCGAATGGCAGGCGTTCGCGGATAACGTCGGGGCAGGGCTGGTGGTCTTCCGGCTGGCCGGGATCTACGGGCCGGGGCGAAATGCCTTCGTGAACCTCAGGAACGGGACGGCGAAGCGGATCATCCGGCCCGGACAGATCTTCAACCGCATCCATGTGGACGATATCGCCGGCGCGGTGGAGCATTTCATCCGCACCGGCGCGACGGGCATCTTCAATGGCGCGGACGATGAGCCGTCCCCGCCGCAGGACGTGGTGGAATATGCGGCGATGCTCATGGGCGTTGAGCCCCCGCCAGCGGTCGACTTCGACGAAGCGGAGCTCTCGCCGATGGCGCGCTCGTTCTATGCGGAATGCAAGCGCGTTTCCAACCGGAAGCTGCGTCAGCGCGGATACGAACTGGTCCATCCCGATTTCCGCAATGCGCTCACAATCATGTGGGAAACGGGTAGCTGGAAAGGGTTAACGCAGCCTTTACCATGAGGAAACCGTCGGGCTGTTAGGGTTGGCACACTTGTGTCCGTGTCACCCGTACGAAAGAGAGGGGCCCCAATGCGTCAGTTCCTGTACCGTCTAGCGTGTGCGTCTCTCGTTCTGTGCTCCGCGTTCGCCGCCAATGCCATGGCAGAACCGCTGGCAAAGGATCTGTTTGCCGCCCACCGGCTGCCGGCTGTGGCCGCGCCGCAGTCCATCGGCTTCTACTCCAAGGGTTGCGTAGCGGGGGCGATTGCCATTCCTCCGGACGGGCCGACCTGGCAGGTGATGCGGCTCAGCCGCAACCGGCGCTGGGGACACCCGGAACTCATCAAGCTTCTCGTCCAGTTCTCGCAAGATGCGGCGCGGGACGGATGGCGAGGCCTGCTGATCGGCGATATCTCGCAGCCGCGGGGCGGACCCATGTCGTCGGGACATGCCTCGCATCAGATCGGGCTGGACGCCGACATCTGGTTCTCGCCCATGCCGGCACAACGCATGACGGTTGAACAGCGGGAACGCGACGGCTCGCCTTCGATGCTGAAGAAGGGGTCGCTCTACGTGGACGACAGCCGCTGGACGCGCGCCCACGAGGCGGTGTTGCGGCGGGCGGCAAGCTATCCGCAGATCGAGCGCATCCTCGTTCATCCGGGCATCAAGAAGAAGCTCTGTGACACTGTGAAGGGAGACCGGAGCTGGCTGAGAAAGATCCGGCCCTACTGGGGGCACGATGCCCACTTCCATATCCGGATGAAGTGCCCTGCAGACTCGCCGGGCTGCAGGCGGCAGGATCCGGTGCCGCCGGGAGACGGCTGCGACAAGTCGCTGGCCTGGTGGTTCACCGAAGAGCCGTGGCGCCCGGCCAAGGGACCGGCCAAGCCACCGGCGCGCGACGTAATGACGATCTCGGCGCTGCCCAAGGAATGCCGGGCGGTGCTGGCCGCGCCGTCGCCAGCTTCGGAGGTGGCGGTGACCTATATGGGTGGTGGCGGTCCGTCGGCCCCCGTTGCGGCCAGCGCGGCGCAGGGCCTGCCGCTCATGTCGCTTCAGCCGCAAAGCATCCCGCTGCCGACGCCCCGCCCCATGCGGTGAGGCGGGCAGCGACAGTGCGTCGGGAACCATTATGTAAGTCATTGTTTTGGCACATTTGGACCGAGAGGATGGTGTTCCATCTCGCAGGCGAATGGGGTAATACGCGATGCGCATAACCTGAAGGCTTGTACCCATGGCGTCCCTTTCCGACCACAGCAGCATCATGGAATTCCCGATCCTCATAGGTGACATCGGGGGAACGAACGCACGGTTCGCCATCATCGTGGACGCTTATGCGGACGCGCGCGAGTTTCCGACGATCCAGACGGCGGATTTCGAGACGATCGACGACGCCATCCAAAGCGTGCTGGACCAGACCAACATCATCCCGAAATCGGCGATCCTGGCGGTGGCCGGGCCGGTCGAGGGCGACGAGATCGACCTCACCAACAGCAAGTGGGTGGTCCGCCCCCGCGAGATGATGGAAGGGCTCAACATCGGCGACATCGTCGTCCTCAATGATTTCGAGGCGCAGGCGCTTGCGGTGGTCGCACTCGGCGAGGAACATCTGGAGAAGATCGGCGGCGGGCCGGCGGCGACCGCTGGCAGCCGAGTGGTGCTCGGGCCCGGAACGGGGCTTGGCGTTTCGGCTCTGCTGCACGCGCGCCGCGTGTGGATCCCGGTGCCCGGCGAGGGCGGGCACATCGACCTGGGGCCGCGCACGGAACGCGAGATCGAGATCTTCAGACACCTTGAGAAGGTGGAAGGGCGCGTTTCCGCCGAGCAGGTGCTTTGCGGCCGCGGCATCGTCAAACTTTACCGCGCGGTCGCCAGGGCCGACGGCAAGGAGCCGACGTTCTCCAAGCCGGAGGAAATCACGGCCGCGGGGCTCGACCGCTCGGACGAGACCGCCAGCGAGACGCTGGACCTGTTCGTGACGTTTCTGGGACGCGTCGCCGGCGACCTGGCGCTGATCTTCATGAGCCATGGCGGCGTGTATCTCGCCGGCGGCATCTCGCAGCGCATCCTGCCGGCGCTCAAGACCGGGCTCCTCCGGGAGGCCTTCGAGGACAAGGCCCCGCACAGCGAGGTGCTGCACGAGATTCCGATTTTCGTCATCACGCATCCGCGCGCGGCAATTGTCGGCCTTGCCGCCTATGCCCGGACGCCCGCACGCTTTGGCGTCAACACGACGGGGCGGCGGTGGAAACGGGGCGAGGTGCTCTAGAGCCATTCAGGTTTTCACGGAAACCCTGAATGGCTCCGGCCATTTGTTCGCTCGACTTCCGGGGAAGCCCGGTTTCCACTTTTCGTGGAACCGTTCACGCTCAATCGGTTCAGGGCCCGAATGCAGGATTGCGGTAAGGCTCATCAACCGCTAAGGCAAACGCGAAATGGCAGAGCAATTCGGTCTGCCGACAGTTCAACGCATTCCCGAGGAGTTTGCTTCGGGAACTGCAGTTTCAGGGCTTTGGACCGTTGTCTCGAAAGAGCAAGCAAGACAGACCCGGGTCGGATGAAGTCATCGCCATAATGCGCCGCGTCATCGGCGAGAATGGCCGGGAGTTCATGTCCCACTACGCGCTTGCCGCGTTCTTCATGGTCGTGATCGCTGCAACCACGTCCTTCTCGGCCTGGATCATGCAGTCGATCGTGGACGATGTGTTCGTCCGCCAGCGGTGGGATCTGCTCGGCTGGATCTGCGGGGCGGTTCTCTTGTCATTCATGCTGCGGGGATTTGCAACCTACGGGCAGAACGTGCTGCTCGCCAAGGTGGGCAACAATATCGTGGCGCGCTACCAGCGGCGGCTGTTCGACCACCTGATGCAGCTCGACATGGGCTATTTCTCCGGCGCGCATTCCGGACAGTTGGCGGCGCAGATCGCCCAGAACGTGACGGGCATCCGCGATCTGCTCAACATGACGGTGACGGCGGCGGCAAGGGATTTCATCTCGCTCATCGGCCTGATCGCCGTGATGGTCTACATGGACCCGGTGCTGTCGCTCGCCGCATTCCTCATCGGCCCGCCGCTGATCTTTTCGGTCAATTACCTGATGCGCCGACTGCGCACGGTCACGCGCGAGTCCGTCGAGATCAACTCGCGCCTGCTCGGCGCCATGCAGGAGGCCGTGCAGGGCATCGCGGTGGTCAAGGCCTTCACAATGGAGAAGGTGCTGGCCCAGAAGATGGCCGGCCTGATCGACTATGCCGAAAACCGGTCCAACAAGATCGCCCGGGTGTCCGAGCGGCTGGGGCCGATCACCGAATTCCTCGCGGGTGCGGCGATCGCGGCGGTGCTTGCCTATGCCGGCTGGCGCGCCTCGACGGCGGCGGAGCCGCCCGGCTCCGTGTTCGCCTTCATCACGGCGCTGCTGCTCGCATACGATCCGGCGCGGCGGCTCGCGCGCGTGCAGGTCAACATCGAGCGGGCGCTGGTCAATGCGCGGATGATCTACGAGATCCTCGATACGCAGCCCAAGCAGCGGGACAATGCGGGCGCGAAGCCCATTCGCGTGACGGACGGCGGGGTGGAGTTCGACAAAGTGCGCTTCTCCTACAAGGAGAACGTTCCGGTACTGCGTGGCGTGAGCTTCCGTGCCGCGGCCGGGAAGACGACCGCAATCGTCGGCCCCTCTGGCGCGGGCAAGTCCACACTGTTCGCACTGCTGCAGCGGTTCTATGATCCCGACAGCGGTGTGATCCGCATCGACGGGCAGGACATTGCCGGCGTCACCAAGCAGTCGCTCCGGCAGTCGATCGCCTATGTCTCGCAGCATCCCTATCTGTTCGAGGGGACGATCCGCGACAATATCCGCTATGGGCGGCCGGACGCGACCGATGCGGAGATTGAGGCGGCGGCGCGGCTCGCCAATGCCGAGGAGTTCATCCTGCAGCAGCCGCAGGGCTACGACACGCTGATTGGCGAGAACGGCGTGACGCTGTCGGGCGGGCAACGGCAGCGCATCTCCATTGCCCGCGCCATCGTGCGCAACGCGCCGATCCTGCTCCTCGACGAGGCAACCTCGGCGCTCGACAACGAATCGGAAGCGAAGGTGCAGCAGGCGCTGGACCGCGTGATGGACAAGCGGACTACGCTGGTCATCGCGCACCGGCTATCCACGGTGGTGAACGCCGATCACATCGTTGTGCTGGAAGATGGCCTTCTGGTGGAAGAGGGCACACACGAGGATCTCGTGCGCCAGGACGGGCTTTACGCCCGGTTTTACCGTATGCAAACGGAAAAGGCTCACAGCCTGCTCGAGGGTGGAGAGCAAAACTCGGACGAAACGATTCCGACGGAGGAACGATGATGGGCGACATGGGCCTTGTGGTGGTGGGCGCTGGCGGCCGCATGGGCCAGACGCTCATTCGCGTGATCCACGAAATGGACGGCGTGCAGCTTGCCGGCGCGGTCGAGCGGCCGGGCTCTCCGTCGCTTGGGCGCGATGCGGGTGAAGTGGCGGGCGTGGGGACGCTCGGCGTCGCCGTGACGGACGATCCGCTCGCCGCCTTCGCCAAGGCCGATGGGGTGCTCGACTTTACCACTCCCGCCGCATCCGTCGAATTCGCGGGCTATGCCGCGCAGGCCCGTATCGTGCACATCATCGGCACGACGGGGCTTTCATCCGACGACGAGGCGAAGATCGCCGCAGCCGCCCGCCATGCGACCATCGTCAAGTCCGGCAACATGAGCCTTGGCGTCAATCTGCTGGCGACGCTGGTGAAGCAGGCGGCGAAGGCGCTTGCCGCGGCAGATTTCGACATCGAGATCATGGAAATGCACCACCGTCACAAGGTTGACGCGCCGTCCGGCACGGCGCTGCTGCTGGGGCAGGCAGCGGCCGAGGGCAGGGGCATCGGCCTCGCCGAGAGCAGTGTGCGCGTGCGCGACGGCCACACCGGCCCGCGCCAGACGGGGACAATCGGCTTCGCCACGCTGCGCGGCGGCTCGGTGGTCGGCGACCATTCGGTGATCCTCGCCGGCACGGGTGAGCGCATCACGCTGTCCCACCACGCGGAGGACCGCTCCATTTTCGCCCGCGGGGCCGTGAAAGCCGCCCTGTGGGCGCGGGACAAGAAGCCCGGTCTCTACTCCATGCTCGACGTGCTCGGGCTGGCCTGAATTCTATCAACCACCTGCATTGAGGATACAGTATGTCGGGAACTCTCATTCTGGTCCGCCATGGCCAGAGCGAATGGAACCTCAAGAACCTGTTCACCGGCTGGCGCGACCCGGATCTGACCGAGAAGGGCGTCGAGGAAGCGATTGCCGCCGGCCAGCGTCTGAAGGCCAAGGGCATCAAGGCTGATATCGCCTTCACGTCGGCGCTGACGCGCGCGCAGCGGACGCTCGGCCTGATCCTCAAGGAGCTTGGTCAGGAGTCGCTCGAGACCATCCGCGACGAGGCGCTGAACGAGCGCGACTACGGCGACCTTTCCGGTCTCAACAAGGACGATGCCCGCGCCAAGTGGGGCGAGGAGCAAGTGCACATCTGGCGCCGCTCCTATGACGTGCCTCCGCCCGGCGGCGAGAGCCTGCGCGATACGGGCGCCCGCGTGTGGCCCTACTACATGACGGAAATCCTGCCCCGCGTGCTGCGCGGCCAGACCGTGCTCGTCGCTGCGCATGGCAACTCGCTGCGTTCGCTGATGATGGTGCTCGACCGCCTGAACAAGGAGACGATCCTCAAGCTGGAGATCGAGACGGGCGTGCCGATCGTCTACCGCCTGAATTCGGATTCCACCGTGGCCAGCAAGGAAGTGCTGCACGGGTAGTTCGGGCGCCCCTCATGGCGAACCCCTCGAACCATGAGGGGCTGAAGCATCCAATCGATCTTCCTCGTGGGGCGCCCGGATTACCACGAGGAGGATCCAGCGCTGTCGGCCCGGCGGCGGCAGGTTCAGCTTCCAGAGGAAGTCGTTTCAGTTGACGCTGCGGGCGTCCAGCAGCTCCTCGCCGGCGCGCGATCGCTCCCTGGGCGAGGTGAGGGCCTTGTAGAGGTGCATCATCATGGCCGCTCCGAAGAGCGGGGTCAGCAGGTTCAGGATCGGCACCGACAGGAAGGCGGCGATGACGAAGCCGGCCAGGAACACGGTGCCGGCATGGCGGCGCCGCAGTGCGCGGGCCTCGGCTTCCGGCACGAAACGCATCGCGGCGAACTGGAAGAATTCGCGGCTGAGCAGGTAGGCATTCACCACAAAGAACGCGATCAGATTCACGCCCGGCATCAGCAGAAGCAGCAGGGCGATGATGTTGCCGAGGATGACCACGCCCATGAACTTCACCGAGAGGATGAGCGACGGGCCGAGCGGCACGGCTTTGCCAGGCGGATCCTGCGGATAGGTGTCGCGCTCGACCGCCTCCGCGATCGCGTCCAGAAAGACGCCGGCGACGACTGCCGAGACCGGCGCTATGAGCAGGGCAAGGCCCAGCGCCAGACCTACGCCCGCGATGAAGGCGGCAACCAGGCCCAGCCAGCCGACCCAGCTCGGCATGCCGGGCAACAGCTGGTCTATCCAGGGCATGGCAAAGTAGTCGAACAGTTCCTTCGCGCCGAACCAGCAGCCGACGAGCAGCAGAAGGGTAAGGCCGAGGGTTCTGAAGAACACGCGTCGGAAGGGTGGCGTGAAGAGCTGGCTGATCGCCAGGCGCGCTGCATCGAAGATCATTCAGGTCACCCTTTCGGCTGGCACATGCCATCCGCAAATAGGAGCGCATTGCGGCCGGCGCAAGCGGGAAGGGCCTTTCCTTTTGCCTGCAAAATACTCTAAACCCGTATCCAAAGTTTGCGCCCCCTGCCTGTACGACCGGGAGATTTCCTGCATGAGCGAATACGACGTTCTCTGCATCGGCAACGCCATCGTCGACATCATTTCCCGCTGCGAGGAATCCTTCCTGGTCGAGCACCGGATCATCAAGGGCGCGATGAACCTGGTCGACGCTGACCGGGCCACCTTCCTCTACGACAAGATGGGGCCCGCGGTGGAGACCAGCGGCGGCAGCGCGGCCAACACGGCGGCCGGGCTGGCTGGATTCGGCGGCCGGGCAGCCTATCTCGGCAAGGTGGCCGACGACATGCTGGGCGAGGTGTTCCGGCATGACATCCGCGCCCAGGGCGTGGCCTTCGACACGCCTTCGCTCAACGGCTTTCCGCCGACGGCGCGCTGCATGATCTTCGTGACGCCGGACGGCGAGCGTTCGATGAACACTTATCTCGGCGCCAGCACCCAACTCGGGCCCGTGGACGTGGACGAGGAGAAGGCCAGGGCGGCCAAGGTCACGTATTTCGAGGGGTATCTGTGGGATCCGCCGCAGGCGAAGGAAGCCATCCTGCGCTGCGCGAGCATTGCTCACGCGGCCGGGCGGGAGGTGTCAATGACGTTGTCCGACCCGTTCTGCGTGGACCGCTATCGCGACGAGTTCCTGGAGCTAATGCGCACGGGCAAGGTGGACATCGTCTTCGCCAACGAACAGGAGGTGAAGTCGCTCTACCAGACCGCTTCGCTGGAGGCCGCTGTGGAAGCCTATCGCGCCGATTGCAGGCTCGGCGTCGTCACGATGGGCGCAAAGGGATCGGTCATCGTGCGTGGCGGGGAGACGGTACATGTGGAGCCTCTCGCGGTCGAGAGGGTGGTCGACACCACCGGCGCGGGCGACCTCTATGCGGCAGGATTTCTGTTCGGCTACACGCAGGGTTTCGACCTCGGGCGCAGCGGCAGGCTCGGCTCGCTCGCAGCGGGGCTCGTGATCCAGCAGATCGGTCCCCGGCTGCAGGCCAGCCTCAAGGATGCGGCCATCCAGGCGGGGTTGCTTTAGGGTTCAAGCATCGCACCTTTCAGGGTGAGCTTGTCCGAACGACGAAGGGGTGCCCACCGAATCCCCTCATGCTTCGCTGGCGCTCCCTCACCGCGCTCACCATGAAGGGGCGGGCCGAGATGCTTCGGATCAGTCGATTTCCTCCGGCCGGCGACCCGGGCGCGGCTTGTAGCGCGGGAAAGTCCAGCCGAACTTCAACGCGCCGCCGCGGATCACGAAGGCTGCCGTCATGGCGATCAGTGCGTCGATGACGGGCGGGAAATCGGCAAACTCGGTGAGCGTGAACACGCCCGAACCCACCAAAGCGGCGGTCACATAGATTTCCGGGCGGAGGAGCACGGAAGGCTCGCTCGCAAGAAGGTCGCGCAGCACGCCGCCGAAGGTGGCGGTCAGAACGCCGGAAATGATGGCGATCACCGGAGAGCCGGTTACGTCCATGCCCTTGGCCGCGCCGACGGCGCTGTACAGGGCAAGGCCGATGGCGTCCAGCCAGAGCAGCAGCTTGTACCGGGATTCCACGAGGTGGGCCGTGAAGTAGACGAACACCGCTGCGACAGTGCAGACCAGCACATAGTCGGTGTTGACGACCCAGAATACCGGCACGCCAAGGACGAGATCGCGCACGGTGCCGCCGCCCGTGCCAGTCACACAGGCGAGGAACAGGAAGCCGATGATGTCCAGCTGCTTGCGGGAGGCCGCGAGCGCGCCGGTGGCCGCGAAAACCGCCACGCTGGCATAGTCGATCACCTGGAACAGGGTCATGGAGGCTCCCTTGCATCCGTGCGCCACCGTGCCTCCGGGTAAAGGCAAGGTGGAGATCAGCCGTCGCCATCAGGGGTAACGGATGTGCGTCGGAAAGGGAAGCGGGGGGAAAGAATTGGGCAACTGCGCTTGCTTGGGCAGGCATATGCCTGGGCAGGTTCGTGCCTCAACGGGTTCGCATCGCGCAGGCCCGCGCCTCGGCAGGGTCGGCATGAGGGAAGAAAAGCGGGACAAAGAAAAAGGGCCGGCACGGCGCCAGCCCTGGCGAACCCTGTGACGGTGTCCGTTACTTCGCTTCCGTTCCGCCGGCACCATCGGCAGCGCCGTTCGCGGAGGGCTGCTCGGCGGGAGCCGCCTTCGGGCCGCCGGTGGAGACACCAACCAGCGCGGGGCGCAGGACACGCTCTCCGATCACGTAGCCAGCCTGGACGACCTGGACGACCGTGTTGGCCGGAACCTCCGGATTGGGAACCTCGAACATGGCCTGATGGAAATTCGGGTCAAAGCGCTGGCCCTCGGCAGCTTCGATGCGTTTCACGCCATGCCGCTCCAGCGTGGAGAGCATCAGGCGTTCGGTCATTTCCACGCCCTCGATCAGGGCCTTCAGCCCATTCTCACCGGATTCGCGGGCTTCCGCAGGCACGGCCTGCAGCGCGCGCTGAAGATTGTCGCTCACGACGAGCATGTCGCGCGCGAAATTGGCAATGCTGAAGGCGCGGGCGTCGGCCACGTCGCGCTGGGTGCGGCGGCGAAGATTTTCCATCTCCGCCGCGAGACGCAGCGCGCGGTCCTTCAGCTCCTCGTTCTCGCGGGTGAGCTTCAGCAGGACGTCCTCCTCGGTCACTTCCGGGGCGGCCGATTCCTCTGGGGCGTTCGCGGCTTCATTCGCCGCGGCAGCGTCCACGACCGTTTCCTCGGTCTGGTTTTCTGCCGTTGCGGATTGGTCCTTCGGGTTCGTGGTCATTGCCTATCCGTTATGGGTCTCTGGTAAGTCAGCCCGGATATCGAGCTTCGCGACCGCAAAATCAAGGGGCGGTCATCCTTCGCGACCGAGAGCGGGTCCGATTCGCTTCCTTCTCAGCGCAGCATCCGGCCGATCAGCTGGGCAGTGTAATCCACCATCGGAACGATGCGGGCGTAGTTCAGCCGCGTGGGGCCGATGATGCCCAGAGCGCCGATGATGCGCGCGTTCTGGTCGCGGTAGGGCGCCACGATCAGCGAGGAACCGGACAGCGAAAACAGCTTGTTCTCCGAACCGATGAAGATGCGCACGCCGGGACCTTCCTCCGCCAGCTCCAGAAGCTGCACGAGGGATTCCTTGGTCTCCAGTTCCTCAAACAGATGCTTCAGCATCTCAAGATCGGTCTGGGCCATGGCGTTTTCGAGCAGATTGGCCCAGCCGCGGATGATGAGCTGCGGAGCGCCCGTCTCGCGGCCCGTCCAGATGGCGAGGCCCTGGTCCACGAGCGACTGGGACAGCGAATCGAGCGCCCGGCGGGCTTCCTCGCGCAGACGCTCCATCTCCGTCCGGGCCTCGGTCAGGGTCAGGCCGCGGATGTGGGCGTTGAGGTAGTTCGAGGCCTCCACGAGCTGCGAAGCCGTCACGCCCGCGGGCAGGTCGATGATGCGGTTCTCGACGTCGCCGTTCTGCGAGACGAGGATGGCCAGCGCCTTGCCCGGCTCGAGCTGGATGAACTCGATATGCTTCAGCGGCGCGTCTGACTTGGCGGCCAGCACCATGCCGGCGCCGCGGGAAAGGCCCGACAGCAACTGGCTCGCTTCCGTCAGCATCTGCTCCAGAGACTGCTTGCCGCTCGCGACGATCTGCGCTTCGATGACCTTGCGCTCGTTTTCCGACAGGTCGCCGAGTTCCATGAAGGCATCGACGAAGAAGCGCAGGCCCTGCTGCGTGGGAAGGCGCCCGGCGGAGACGTGCGGGGAGTAGATGAGTCCCAGATGCTCGAGATCCGCCATCACGTTGCGGACGGTGGCCGGCGAAAGCTGCTGGGGCAGCCGGCGGGCCAGGTTTCGCGAGCCGAGCGGGTCACCCTCTGCCAGGTAATTCTCGACAATGAGGCGGAAAATTTCCCTCGACCGTGCGTCCAGCGACTGAAGCGTTGGCTCTGTGACTGGCTTCGTCATGGTCTTTTTGGCCTTCAATGTCTTCATTCCAGGCTAAGCTCGTATCACCCAACCGTGTGCAGAGATATGGTGACGAAAAATCTTTGCGTCCATAGAAATGGAAAGCTACAACCCGCGCAACACCCTTTATCTGAAAGGCCTGTTCCATGCGACCATCGAAACGGCAACCGGACGAAATGCGCGCCATAAGCTTCGAGCGCGGCATTTCCAAGCACGCAGAAGGTTCGTGCCTCGTGCGGTTCGGGGATACGCACGTGCTCTGCACCGCGAGCATCGAGGAGAAGGTGCCGACCTGGTTGCGGAACAGCGGCAAGGGCTGGGTCACCGCCGAATATGGCATGCTGCCGCGTTCCACGGGCACACGTATGCGCCGCGAGGCTTCTTCCGGCAAACAGGGCGGCCGCACGCTGGAAATCCAGCGGCTGATCGGCCGCAGCCTGCGCGCGGTGGTCGATCTGGAAGCGCTGGGCGAGGTGCAGATCACCGTGGACTGCGACGTGATCCAGGCGGATGGCGGTACGCGCACGGCGTCGATCACCGGTGGTTTCATCGCGCTGCACGACTGCCTGTCGTGGATGCAGGCCCGGCAGATGATCAAGCTCGACAAGGTTCTGAAGGATTATGTCGCGGCGGTTTCCTGCGGCATCTACGAGGGCGTGCCGGTGCTTGACCTTGACTACGACGAGGATTCAGCGGCGGAAACGGACGCCAATTTCGTGATGACCGGCAGCGGCGGAATCGTCGAGATCCAGGGCACGGCCGAGGGCAAGCCGTTCACCGAGGAACAGTTCCAGGAGCTGGTGGGCCTCGCCCGCAAGGGAATCGCACGCCTCATCGAACTTCAGAAGATGGCGGTCGGCTGATCGCCGGAAGGAGCGCAGCCATGCAGCCCGCCGCCGTCCTTGAATCCGCCCTTTACGTGACCGACCTTAGGGAGGCCGAACGGTTTTACACGGAGGTGCTCGGCCTGGAGGTCATCGCCAGGGCGGAAGGGCGGCATGTGTTCTTCCGGTGCGGCAAGGGCGTCGTGCTGCTGTTCAATGCAGACGCGACGGAAATCCCGCCCGCGCCGGACGCCAAGCTGCCGGTGCCGCCGCATGGCGCGCGGGGACCCGGGCACCTCTGCTTCGCGGCAACCGGCGAGGAGATCGAGCGCTGGAAAGAAAGCCTAACGGCATCGGGCGTGGCGATCGAGGCGGAGCTTGAATGGCCGAATGGTGGCCGATCGATCTATTTCCGCGATCCGTCAGGGAATTCGCTGGAATTCGCGGAACCTTCCATCTGGAAACTCTGATGAGACAAATCGAAAACAGGAAACTGATCCTTGCCAGCCACAACCGCGGCAAGCTGAAGGAATTTGCCGAACTGCTCGCGCCGTTCGGCTACGAGATTCAGTCGGTGGCCGATCTCGGGCTGCCGGAGCCGGAAGAGACTGGCACGACCTTCGAGCAGAACGCATATACGAAGGCCTACGCCGCGGCGAAGGCGACGGGCCTGCCGGCGCTGTCAGACGATTCGGGCATCTGCGTGGATGCGCTCGACGGCCAGCCGGGCGTCTACACGGCGGACTGGGCGGCGAAGCCGGACGGTTCCCGCGACTTCGGCATGGCGATGCAGAAGGTGGAGGATCTGCTGCAGGAGAAGGGCGCGACCGCGCCCGAGCAGCGGCGGGCCCATTTCGTGGCGGTGCTGTGCCTGTGCTTCCCCGATGGCGAAGCGGAATACTTCCGCGGCGAGGTGCATGGGACGCTGGTCTGGCCGCCGCGCGGCGAGCTCGGCTTCGGCTATGATCCGGTGTTCCTGCCGGACGGCTACGACCGCACCTTCGGCGAGATGAGCTCGGAAGAAAAGCATGGCTGGAAGCCGGGTGACGAGCATGCGCTGTCGCATCGGGCGCGGGCCTTCCAGCTGTTTGCGAATGCGCGACTGAGCAAATGAATCCGAACGATGACGAGGCAGGCTTTGGAGTCTACGTGCACTGGCCGTTCTGTGCGGCCAAGTGTCCGTATTGCGACTTCAACAGCCATGTCCGTCACAAGCCGGTGGACCAGCCGCGCTTTGCCGCGGCGTTCCTGCGCGAGATGGAGCGGATGCGCGAGCGGACCGGCCCGCGCACGGTTTCCAGCATCTTCCTGGGCGGCGGCACGCCATCGCTGATGGAGCCGGCTACTGTCGGCGCTGTGCTGGATGGTGTGGCGAAGTTCTGGACGGTCGCCCCGGACGCGGAGATCACACTTGAGGCCAATCCGTCCTCGGTGGAGGCGAACCGGTTCCGCGGCTATCGCGCGGCGGGAGTGAACCGCGTTTCGCTCGGAGTGCAGGCGCTCAACGACCGCGACCTGCGATTCCTCGGACGGCTGCACAATGTCGAAGAGGCGCTCTATGCCATCGGGCTTGCGCGCGAGATCTTTCCCCGCATGTCGTTCGACCTGATCTACGCCCGGCCGGGGCAGACGGCTGAAGCATGGGCGGCAGAGCTCAAGCAGGCGATCGGCCATGCGGTCGATCACCTGTCGCTCTACCAGCTCACCATCGAGGAAGGCACGGCTTTCCACGGGCTTTACAAGGCAGGGAAGATCGACATTCCCGATCCGGACCATGCCGCGCAGCTCTACGAGATCACGCAGGAGGTGACGGCGGCACACGGGCTTCCGGCCTATGAGGTTTCCAACCACGCACGGCCGGGATCGGAAAGCCGGCACAACCTCATCTACTGGCGCTACGGCCAGTACGTCGGGATCGGGCCCGGCGCGCACGGGCGATTCGTCGAGGACGGTCGGCGGGTCGTGACCTTCACCGAGAAGATGCCGGAGGCATGGCTTGAGCGGGTCGAGTGCGAGGGAACGGGGGTCGTTGACGGCGAGGTACTGACGCGCGAGCAGGAGGCTGACGAGTTCCTGCTGATGGGGCTGAGGCTCGTGGAAGGCATCGACCTCGACCGGTTCGAGCGGCTGGCAGGACGGCCCCTGGATTGGGAGCGCGTGCGCCTGCTCCAGGACGAGGGGCTAGTGGAGCCGGTCGGCAACTCGCGGCTGAGGGCAACGGCCGCGGGCATGGTTGTGCTTGATGCGCTGGTGGCGGAGCTTGCCCGGTGAAACGGAGGTGATCCGGTGACAGAGGATCAGGAAATACGCAGCTTCGTCATTGGCGGAACGGTCATTCCGGCGCGGCCGCTGGAGCCTGCCATCTATCTCGTGGCGACACCGATCGGCAATCTCGGCGACATCACGATCCGGGCGCTGGAAACACTGGCGGCGGCGGACGTGGTGGCCTGCGAGGACACGCGGGTGACGCGCGTCTTGCTCGAACGCTATGGCATCCGGCGCAGGATGATCGCCTATCATGAGCACAACGAGACGGAAGCCGCGGCGCGGCTCGTTGCCATGGTGCAGGACGGCAAGAGCGTGGCGCTTGCCAGCGATGCGGGGACGCCGCTCGTCTCCGATCCCGGCTATCGGGTGGTGCAGGAGGCGATCCGGCAGGGCGTGCGGGTGGTGCCCGTTCCGGGCGCCTCGGCGGTGCTGTCTGCCCTGACGGTTGCGGGGTTGCCGACGGACGCCTTCCTTTTCGCCGGGTTTCTGCCCACCAAGGCGGGGCAGAAGAAGGCTCGGCTTGAAGAACTCGCAAGGGTTCCGGCCACGCTGGTGTTCTACGAATCTCCGCGGCGGACGGCCGATACGCTTGCGCTGATGGCGGAGGTGCTGGGCAACCGGCACGCCGTGGTGGCGCGGGAGCTTACCAAGACCTTCGAGGAAGTGCGGCGGGGGACGCTGCCGGATCTCGCCGCGCATTATGCGTCGGCCGGCGATCCCAAGGGCGAAGTGGTCTTGTGTGTGGCGCCGGCAAGCGACACAGTGGGGCACAGCGAGGAGGACACAGACCAGCTGTTGCTGGAGCTGGCCGCGGAAATGCCGGCGGCCAAGGCGGCGGGGGAGGCTGCGCGCATGACGGGACGCAAGAAATCGGAACTCTACCAGCGGCTGTTGGAGCTCAAGTCCAATGCCGGCGGCGAAGGCTGACGGGCGGGCGCGCCGGCAGAAAGCCTATCGCAAGGGGCTCGCCAGCGAATGGCTGGCGGGCCTCGCGCTCATGCTCAAGGGCTACCGCATTGCCGCGTGGCGCTACCGCACGCCGCTCGGGGAGATCGACCTGATCGCGCGGCGCGGCGATCTGGTGGCGATCGTCGAGGTGAAGGCGCGGCCGACGCTCGAGCAGGCGATGGAGGCGGTGGGGCCGGTCACACAGCGGCGGATCGACGGTGCGGCGACGCTCTGGCTTTCCCGGCAGAAGGATCAGGCGCGGCTCAGCCTGCGTTACGACCTCGTGGCCGTGCTGCCGTGGAAGTGGCCGGTACATGTCGAGAATGTGTTTCAGGGGCGCGGGTAGAGGCGGGAAGCCGATAGTCCTCATGCTTCGGCAGGCTCAGCACGATGCTTCGACGAACTCGGCATGGGAGCGCTAACGCCGCGTCACGCGCATCGGCAGGCCGCCTTCCGGCTGGGTGGTGAGCTTCTGGACGGGCCAAGGGCGGGTTTCGGGCACGAGCTCGAAGCGGTAGCGGGAAAGCAATACGGCCAGTGCGATCATTGCCTCCTGCATGGCGAAGCTCGCGCCGATGCAGACGCGCGGGCCCGCACCAAAGGGCAGGTATTGGAAACGGCCAATCTTGTCGCGGTTTTCCGGATAGAAGCGGGACGGGCGGAAAGCCTCGGGATCGTCCCACAGCTTGCGGTGGCGGTGCACGGTCCAGGGCATGACGAGCACCTGTGTGCCGCGGCGGATCTCCAGATCCCTGTAGCGGTCGTCCTCGATCGCCTCGCGGTTGATGGAGGGCGCCGGCGGGTAGAGCCGCAGGGCTTCCTCGAAGGAGGCGCGGGTGAGCGGCATGGCGTCCGGCCATTGCACGGGATCGAGGCCAGAGGCGATGATGCCATCGATCTCCCGTTCAATGTGCTCGCGCTCGGCAGGCAGGTTGGCGAGACAATAGATGGTCCAGCCAAGCGCCCGGGCGGTGGTCTCATGACCCGCGCCGATGAAGGTAATGATGTTGTCCTCGACCTCTCCGCGGGTGAGACCCTCCGGCCCCTGCGCGCGGAGCAGCAGGGTCAGAAAGTCCTCGGGCACATCCGCGCCGCGCTCAAGCTTCTCCTGACGCATGCGCATGGTCTCGGCGACGATGCTGCGGAAATAGGCGAGCGACTTGCGGCCGAGGATGCGGGTGATCCGCGGGATCCAGTCCGGCGCGCCGAGCAGGTCCAGGGGGTCGACGCGGCCCATCGTTTCGAAGAGGCGGTCGACCTGGGCGGAGAAGTCGTCGGGATTGCCGGCGATCTCGCCGGAGAACAGAGTCTCAGCCAGTATGTCGAAGGTGAGCATGGTCATGTCGCGGGAGACGTCGACCACTTCGCCGATTTTCTCCTCGTAGCGCCGGGCAAACTTCTCCGCCTCCCGCAGCATGGGTTCGGCGAAGCCCGCGATGTGACGGGGCGTGAAGACCGGCGCCATGGCCCTGCGGGAACGTCGCCAGATCTCGCCTTCGGCGGTGAGAAGCCCGTCACGCAGGATGGGGCGCAGGATCTTCTGGCGGACACGGGCCATCCGGTAGTTCTTCGCATTGTCCACGAGCATATGGCGGATGAGGCCGGGGTCGTTGGCGATGACCAGCGGGCCACCGAGACCGCCGCTGATGGAGATCCACGGTTCGTTGTAGGAGGGCTCGCCCCACAGCTCGAGCGGATTACGGTAGACGATCCGCATCATCTGGAGCGTCGACGGCGGAGTCTGGCGCGGCGATGGCGCAGGCGGCCTGAACGAAAGGACTTTTCCAGCCGGTATGTCCATTACGCTCTCCCCAGGTTCATCCGATTGGGTGTGCCCATCCACCTGACCAATATTGTCCCAATCAATGAAGCAGTTGCAAAAATAGATAAATTGTGAAGTTTCTCCTGATGGTGCTAACTGGCATGGTGGTTACACCAGATAACGAAAGATGGGGCTGCTTCCCTCCCTGGCGCAGCCCGATCCCGGGAGCCACGAATGGAAAGTGACTTCGCTGCAGCAAAGGTGCTTCTGGAGCTCGCAAGAGAGGAACTTCGGGGACCGGACCCCACCAGCGAAAAGATGCGATATGCCATCGACCTTTTCATTGAAGCGATCATCATGGCGCAGCACCGACAGGTTTCCGGGGAGATCATCCCCTTTCCGGGCTCGTCCTCCGGCGGCGAATGATGCCGCCACGGTCAGCTGTTTCGTCTAGCCGACGCATCGGTCTGGCGGGCCAGGTGCCTCACCACCTGGCACACCTGGTCGATCGTGAAGGGCTTGCGCACCAGCTGGATCGAGTCGAAGCCTGAGGGAAGTTCGCTCCGTCCGTAGCCCGAAAGAAACGCGAAGGGGATGGACCGGGCCTGGAGAGCTGCCGCTATGTCTTCCACGGGCTCGCCCGCCAGATTGGCGTCGAGCAGCGCGAGGTCGAACTGTCCCGCGCGCACGAGGGCCTGCGCCTGCGCCGCCGTGGCGGCCGGACCGACCACGCTGCAGCCCATCTCTTCCAGAGTCGTGACCAGGTCGAAGGCGATGGCGGCCTCATCCTCGATGACCAGGACGCGCGGGGCGTTCTCGTTGGCGGGTGGTCCGGGAGGCGCGGAGAGGTCCCCGGCGCGAGTGACCGAACCCAGATCCAGGGGCTGGGACGCGCCCGCAAGCGGTAAACTGATCTGACACTGCAGGCCGGCCGGATCATAAACCAGCGACACGTCGCCATCATGGGCGACAAGGCTGCGGCGTATCAGTGTAGTGCCCAGGCCAGTGGTGACTGGCTCCGTGACTTCCGGCCCGCCTTTTTCCACCCAGTGAAGGACGACGCGGGGCCAGTCCCTGTCCGATCCGTCGATGCTCCAGTACACGGAAAGTGTGCCACCGGGCTTCGACAGGGCGCCGTGGACGAGGGCATTCGTCGACAATTCCTGCAGGACAAGCGCCAGGTGGAGGGCAAGCTGCGGTTCCAGCAGAACCGACGGCCCGGACACCTGCACCCCGGTGCCGGGAGGAACATCCGCCTCGACCCGTTCGCGAACGATAGTTTCGAGTTCCGCGCCGCGCCACATGTTGCGGGACAGGAGGTCGTGCGTCTGGCTCAACGCGACGATGCGCCGGCTCAGGTTCGCGGAAAATTCCGTCGGGGAGGAGGCCAGACGCGCCGTTTGATTCGCGAGCGACTGCACGGTGGCCAGCGTGTTCTTGACCCGGTGGTTGAGTTCCTTGATCAGGCCGCGCTGGATCTCTTCCGCGCGCCTGCGCTCGGAAATGTCGCGGGCGATCTTGGAGGCGCCGACGACGCGGCCCAGGCAGTCGCGGATCGGGGAGACCGTCAGGGAAATCTGTATCCTGCGGCCATCGCGGGTAAGGCGCTCCGTCTCGAAATGGTCGATCCTCTCGTTGTTGCGCAGCCGCCGCAGAATGTTTTCCTCCTCCGCCAGCCGCTCCGGCGGGATGATCCGGGTGATGGACTGCCCGATCATCTCGGAGGGTAGGTAACCGAAGATTTCGGTGGCGCCGGCATTCCAGGTCTCGACGATGCCGTCCAGTGTCTTGCTGATGATCGCATCGCGCGAGGAGTTGACGATCGCCGACATGCGCGACGTATGGAGCTCTGTCTCATGCGAGGCTTTCGCCTCGAGCAGGATCGTGACGGCTCCGACGGCGCGGCCATCGCGATCCCTGATCACCGACACGAACGGCTGGACGCGCACCCTGCAGCCATCGTGGCTTTCCCCGATGATCTCGCGCAGATGATCGGACACCGGCTTGCCGTTGAGGATGAGGGCAGTCGGACCCCTGTCTTTCGACAGCGGTTCACCGAACGCATTGTAGATGTTGCGGAAAGGGCTCCATCTGTCGGTATCGGGGCCGGGCACGAAACCGCACAGGTCGATGGCTGCCCTGTTGCAATGGACGATCCTGCCGTCCGAATCGATGGCGTAGGCGGGGGCGGCGAGCAAATCGATCAGCGCGTGAAGTCTGGTGCTTGGCGGAAGGGCGCCATCTTCCGCTGGAGACGACTCAGGCACCGGCTGAATGTAGGCCGCGACTCCGGCCAGCAGGCCCTGGCCGTCAAACAGCGGTTCCGCTGTGAGCAGCGCGGTGAAGCGCGCACCATCCCGGCCAGCCAGCCGAACCGGGATCTCCCGCTCTGCCGCTCCGCTTGCGATCGATCTGGCGACGGGGGTTTCGGACCATGGAATTGGGCCATGCTGATTCTCGCACGCGACGAGGTCGGCAAAGGGCTCGCCGGGCGCCAAGGAGGGAAAGAGCCTTGCCGCGGCAGCGTTGCCATAGCGAATAACACCGGAGGTGTCGCAGCAGAGAACAGGCAGGGGAACAAGATCAAGAGCCTGCAGGGAAGGAAAGTCGTGCCCGAGCACCGTGGTGACGGCAGCTTTCAATTGTTTCGGCACATGCTGTCTCCATCCCCATCGGCGCAGCAGGATGCGGCACCTGTTGCTTATTGCCTTCCGATTGTGCGGAATTGCTCACGCGCGGACAGAACGCCAATCCATAGGAATTGTTCCGGAAAGAACAATTATGCGCAATTCGCGCATCAACCGATCAGGCTTCCGGCGGGCGACAGAACAGCATGATAATGCCGTCAAGCCAGAAGAATGCGAGAGAAGAGAGGAGAATTTGGTGGAGCCAAGCGGGATCGAACCGCTGACCTCTTGCATGCCATGCAAGCGCTCTCCCAGCTGAGCTATGGCCCCGTGTCACTCTTGCGAAGCAGCGTCGCCGCTCGTGACGTGAGGGCTTCTAGCGTCGCCTGAACGCATAATCAAGCCCCCTTTTTGCAAAAATTTTGAGTTGTTATTCACAACCCTGTCTTTGCAGGCCCCGACGTCACGATGCGGGGCCGGTCGGAGCGGTCTGCGGTCCCGGTAGAACCCGCGGCAGCTCCTGAATTTCGTGTTGCGGTTCCCTGCCGAAAACGGGTTTCCCGGTTTTCCGAGAACCGCTCGCTCCCGGAGGCAGCGCTTCCGGGAAACGGACTCATTCAGCTTTTATCGCTCGTCGTCCTCGTTGCTGACGCCGATGATGCCGGTAACGTCGTCCTCGTCTTCCTCGTCCTCGAGGAAGGTGTCGTCGTCATCGCCGAGGTCGACCTCATCGTCGCCAAGGTCCGGGATCACGTCGTCGTCGGCCGGGATGACGTCGTCATCGCTATCGTCATCCAGAGGCACCATGTCCGCCGCATCATCATCGTCCAGCGGCTTCTGATCGAGTTCTTCCTCATCCTCGACCTGGGACTCCATGGCGGTCTCGAAGTAGCTCCGCGGGTAGGAGATCCCCGTGTATGGAGACACGATCGGATCCCTGTTCAGGTCGTAGAATTTGCGCCCCGTTTCCGGGCAAATGCGCTTGGTGCCAAGTTCGGGTTTAGCCACCGTAATGCCTCTTGGGTTTGTTGGGCTTAGTCATCCGCCTAAGATCGGGCGAGAGCGCCCAACCGGATAGTCGCCATCGGTATTTTGCACCCCATACTCACAGAACTTGACGCTGTAAAGACTTCATGGCGATGCGGCGTAACATGCGTTGCGCCTTGGCTTGCCGCATGCTGCAAGCTGGGGGATGACCGGGCGGCGGCGGCGTGATAGACGCAGCTCAACGAGGGTTTTCCGGAGACGTTCATGAGCGAAAGCCAGCAGCCCCGCCCCGCCACCAGCCACAGATCGGACGGCCTGACGGGTACCGTCCGTGTGCCGGGCGACAAGTCCATCTCCCACCGCGCATTTCTGTTTGCCGGCCTCGCGGCCGGGCAGAGCCGCATCACCGGCCTTCTCGAAGGAGAAGACGTGCTGCGCACGGGCGAGGCGATGCGGGCCATGGGCGCGGCAATCCGGCGTGAGGGCGATGCCTGGATCGTCGATGGGGTGGGCAACGGCTGCCTGCTCGAACCGGACCACGACCTGGATTTCGGCAATGCGGGAACGGGCTCGCGGCTGACGATGGGTCTCGTCGGCACATATGACATGAAGGTGCGGTTCGTGGGCGATGCCTCGCTATCGCGCCGGCCGATGGCGCGGGTGCTCGAGCCGCTGCGCCAGATGGGAACGCAGGTGCTGGAGGCTCAGGAGGGCGGCCGGCTGCCGATCACCCTGCGCGGGCCGCGGCATGCCGCGCCGATCACCTACCGCGTGCCGGTGCCGTCGGCGCAGGTGAAATCGGCGGTGCTGCTCGCGGGGCTCAACACGCAGGGCATCACGACTGTCATTGAGCCGGTCATGACGCGTGACCATACGGAAAAGATGCTGGCCGGGTTCGGGGCGGCGATCGAGGTCGAGACGGATGCCGAAGGCGCACGTCACATCCGTCTGCAGGGGCAGGGCAAGCTCATGGGCCAGGTGCTGGAGGTGCCGGGCGATCCGTCTTCAGCCGCGTTCCCGTTGGTGGCCGCGCTGATTGCGCCCGGGTCCGAGATCGTGATCGAGAATGTGCTGCTCAATCCGACGCGCACGGGCCTCATCGAGACGCTGGTCGAGATGGGCGCCGACATCGAGGTCATGAACCCGCGGATGGCGGGCGGCGAGGAGGTCGCGGATCTGCGGGTGCGCTCCTCCGATCTCAAGGGCGTCGAGGTGCCGGCGGAGCGCGCGCCTTCGATGATCGACGAGTATCCTGTGCTGGCGATCGCCGCGAGCTTCGCCGAGGGCGAGACGCGAATGCCGGGCCTTTCGGAACTGCGTGTGAAGGAATCCGACCGGCTGGCGGCCGTGGCCGCCGGGCTCAAGGCCAATGGTGTGGAGTGCACGGAGGGCGAGGATTTCCTCGTCGTGCGGGGTGTGCCGGGCGGCAGGGGACTGGGTGGAGGAAAGGTCGAAACGCATCTCGACCACCGCATCGCCATGTCGTTCCTGGTGCTCGGACTTGCCACGGAAAAGCCGGTCACGGTGGACGACACGTCAATGATCGCCACCAGCTTTCCCGAGTTCCTGCCGCTGATGCAGAGCCTCGGGGCCGACATCCAGTAGGGAGCACAACAATGTCAGAGAAGAAAGTGGCCATGGTCATAGGCGGAGGGAGCGGCATGGGCGCCGGGGCGGCGCGCAAGCTTGCGGAGGACGGTTTTGCCGTTGCCATCCTCTCTTCCTCCGGAAAGGGCGTGACACTGGCGAAAGAGCTGGGCGGCCTGGGGTTCCAGGGATCCAACCGCTCGGTCGAGGATCTCGAGCGCTTCACGCAGGCGGTGCTCGATCGCTACGGCCGGATCGACGCGGTCGTCAACAGCGCCGGCCACGGCCCGAAGGGCGAGATTCTCGCGATCAGCGACGAGGACTGGCAGACGGGCATGGAGTTCTACCTTCTCAACGTGGTGCGGATCGCGCGGCTGGTCACGCCGGTGATGCAGGCGCAGAAATCCGGCTCCATAGTGAACATCTCGAGCTATGCAGCCGTGGAGCCTGAGGAGGCCTTTCCCACTTCCGCCGTGTTCCGCGCGGGGCTGGCAGCCTTCACCAAGATCTTCGCGGACAAGTATGCCGCCGACAATGTGCGCATGAACAACGTGCTGCCCGGCTTCATCGACAGCCTGCCGGAGAAGGAAGAGCGCCGCAGCCGCATCCCGATGGGACGGTACGGCACCACCGAGGAGGTGGCGGAACTCATTTTTTTCCTGGCGTCGGATCGGTCGAGCTACATCACCGGCCAGAACATTCGCGTCGACGGCGGCATCACAAGGTCTGTCTGATATGCAGCAAGACGTCATCACCATCGCAATCGACGGCCCGGCCGCGTCGGGCAAGGGCACGCTGGCCCGGCGCATTGCCCAGCGCTACGGCCTCAACCATCTCGACACCGGCCTGTCCTACCGGGCCGTGGCGAAGGCGCTGCTCGACGCGGGACAGCCGCTCGAGGACGAGGAAGCCGCAGTGGCCGCGGCGAAGGCGGTGGACCTCTCCAAGGCCGATCCCGAGGTTCTCTCGGCCAATGAGATCGGCGAGGCGGCCTCCAAGGTGGCCGTCATTTCCGCCGTGCGCCGCGTGCTCGTCGAAAAGCAGAGGGCCTTCGCCCAGACGCCGCCCGGCGCCGTGCTCGACGGGCGTGACATCGGCACCGTGGTTTGCCCCGACGCCGATGTGAAGATCTATCTGACGGCCGATGCGAAGGTGCGGGCAGAACGGCGCTGGCGCGAAATCGTGGCGAAGGGCGGGAACGTCGAATTTGCGGCCATCCTGGCCGACATCGAGCAGCGCGACCAGCGCGACATGAACCGGGTCGACAGTCCGTTGAAGCCCGCGGACGACGCGCACTTGCTTGACAGCAGCAAAATGGATATAGACTCCGCGTTTCTCGCGGCTTGTGGCATTATCGATAACGCTCTGGCTTCGAGGAAATAAATCAGTCGGAGGTCGCTGCCGTTCCTCACGGATCGGGCAGCTATTTCCATAGGAACCGGGTCTGCCAGCATCCTTCGCGCCGGAAACGCCGCCTTTGCGGCGAAGCCCATGAAGGGCCGGATGCCAGGCGGGCCGAACGCAACACTAACCCACCGGCGCAAGCCTCAAGAGGCTGTTTCAGGAGTTTCAATGTCATCACTTAATCCGTCTCGCGACGAATTTGCGAGCCTTCTCGACGAGTCCTTCAGCGCCAGCGCCAACATCGAAGGAACCGTCGTCAAGGGCGTCATCACGGCCATCGAGAAGGACATGGCCATCATCGACGTCGGTCTCAAGGTTGAAGGCCGCGTTCCCCTCAAGGAGTTCGGCGCGAAGGCCAAGGACGGCCAGCTGAAGCCGGGCGACGAAGTCGAGGTGTATGTCGAGCGCATCGAGAACGCGCTTGGCGAAGCCGTGCTGAGCCGCGAGAAGGCTCGCCGCGAGGAGAGCTGGGCCCGTCTCGAGGAGAAGTTCCAGAAGGGCGAGCGCGTCGAAGGCATCATCTTCAACCAGGTCAAGGGCGGCTTCACCGTCGACCTCGAGGGCGCCATCGCCTTCCTGCCGCGCAGCCAGGTCGACATCCGTCCGATCCGCGACGTCGGCCCGCTCATGCACACGCCGCAGCCGTTCGAGATCCTCAAGATGGACAAGCGCCGCGGCAACATCGTCGTTTCGCGCCGCACCGTCCTCGAGGAGAGCCGCGCCGAGCAGCGCTCCGAGATCGTCCAGAACCTCGAAGAGGGCCAGGTGGTCGAGGGTGTGGTCAAGAACATCACCGACTACGGTGCGTTCGTTGACCTCGGCGGCATCGACGGCCTGCTCCATGTCACGGACATGGCGTGGAGGCGCGTGAACCATCCGACCGAGATCCTCAACATTGGCCAGACGGTGAAGGTGCAGATCATCCGCATCAACCAGGAGACGCACCGCATCTCGCTCGGCATGAAGCAGCTCGAAGCCGACCCGTGGGAAGGCATCGGCGCGAAGTACCCGCTGGGCAAGAAGGTCAAGGGCCGCGTCACCAACATCACCGACTACGGCGCGTTCGTCGAGCTGGAGCCGGGCATCGAGGGCCTCATCCACGTCTCCGAGATGTCCTGGACCAAGAAGAACGTCCATCCCGGCAAGATCCTGTCCACGACGCAGGAAGTCGAGGTCGTCGTTCTCGAGGTGGATCCGGTCAAGCGCCGCATCTCGCTGGGTCTCAAGCAGACGCTCGAGAATCCGTGGGAGGCTTTTGCCCGTAACCATCCGGTCGGCTCCGTCGTCGAGGGCGAGGTCAAGAACAAGACCGAGTTCGGCCTGTTCATCGGCCTCGAGGGCGACGTGGACGGCATGGTCCACCTGTCCGATCTCGACTGGAACCGTCCGGGCGAGCAGGTGATCGAGGAGTACAACCGCGGCGATATCGTCAAGGCCCAGGTGCTTGACGTTGACGTCGAGAAGGAGCGCATCTCCCTCGGCATCAAGCAGCTCACCCGTGACGCCATCGGCGAGGCCGCCGCTTCCGGCGAGCTGCGCAAGGGCGCCGTCGTGACCTGCGAAGTGACCGGCATCAAGGACAACGGCATCGATGTCCGTCTCGTCGACCACGACATCGAGACGTTCATCAAGCGCGCCGACCTGTCGCGCGACCGCGACGAGCAGCGCCCCGAGCGCTTCTCCGTCGGCCAGAAGGTCGATGCCCGCGTCACGGCCTTCGACAAGAAGACCCGCAAGCTGACGGTTTCGATCAAGGCTCTCGAGATCGCGGAAGAGAAGGAAGCTGTCGCGCAGTACGGTTCGTCCGACTCCGGCGCTTCGCTCGGCGACATTCTCGGCGCCGCCCTGCGCCAGAAGCAGGAGGAGCAGGAGTAAGTCCTGTTCCGAACCGGCAAGTTCGGCCCCGCGTGCTCCGGCACGCGGGGTTTTTTCTTGAGGGGTGTGCTCTGAGCAGCTCCGGACAGATAGAAAGCGGTTTTCCGTCCGGAACCGCGGAAGATACCGGTGACTGATGGGATCGGTGCGGGGCGGTGGCGTTGAATGGCCTTCAGCAACGGCCTTCTTTCCAATAAGACGGAAATCCGCCATAGGGGATCAGGACACTGCTCAGCCCGGGGAGAAGACATGCGCGGCGAGGGAAAACGTATCCTGCTGATCATCGGCGGCGGCATTGCCGCCTACAAATGCCTTGACCTCATCCGCAGGCTGCGCGAGCGCGGGTATTCGGTCCGCTGCGTCATGACGAAGGCCGCGCAGGAGTTCATCACGCCCCTTTCCGTCGGCGCGCTCTCCGCCGACCGGGTTTTCGCCGACCTGTTCGACCGGGAGGACGAACATGACGTCGGGCATATCCGGCTGTCGCGCGAGGCAGACCTTCTGGTGGTGGCGCCGGCGACGGCCGACCTCATGGGCAAGCTCGCCAACGGGCTTGCCGACGATCTCGCCTCCGCCGTGCTGCTCGCCACCGACAAGCCGGTGCTGATGGCCCCGGCCATGAACCCGCGGATGTGGGCGCATCCGGCGACAAGGCGCAACCGCGCGACCCTGGAGGGCGACGGTGTTCATTTCGTCGGGCCCAATTCGGGCGAAATGGCGGAGAGCGGCGAGGCGGGTGAAGGCCGCATGGCCGAACCGCTCGAAATCGTCGCCGCAGTGGAGGCGCTGCTTTCCCCCAAGGAACAGCCGCTCAAGGGGTGCAAGATCATTCTGACATCCGGTCCGACGCATGAGCCGATCGACCCCGTGCGCTATATCGCCAACCGGTCCTCGGGCAAGCAGGGGCACGCGCTGGCGGCGGCGCTGGCCGAGCTTGGCGCCGAGGTGCATCTCGTGTCCGGTCCGGTCACAATTCCCGATCCCAAGGGAGTGAAGACGTATCATGTCGAGACCGCGCGGGAGATGATGGCGCAGGTGGAGAAGCTGCTTCCGGCCGATGCGGGCGTGTTCGTGGCGGCGGTCGCCGACTGGAGGACCGACAGCGAAGCCACGCAGAAAATGAAGAAGGAGAAGGGACAGGCCGCGCCTACCCTCAAGCTGGTCGAGAACCCGGACATCCTCGCCACCGTCGGCCATCACGCGAAGCGGCCGAAGCTGGTGGTCGGCTTCGCTGCGGAGACCAATGACGTGATCGAGAACGCGCGCGGCAAGCTCGTCCGCAAGGGCGCGGACATGATCGTGGCGAACGACGTTTCGCACAGCAGCGGCATCGGCGAGCGCGGCGTCATGGGCGGCGACCGCAACCGCGTGCACCTTGTGACGGCGGCCGGCGTGGAGAGTCTCGAAGAGGCCAGCAAGGACGAGGTGGCCCGGCAGCTTGCCCGCAGGATTACGGAGATCCTGAAGCGGTAAGGGCAGCCGGGGCCGCCCCTCTCGTCGGAGATTTCGTCAGATGGCGGCCGCTTCAGCGGCGGCGCGGATTGCGGAAATGTTCGCGCGGTAGGACTCTTCGCTGTTGCCCTTGAAGACGGCAGAGCCGGCGACGAGGATGTTCGCGCCGGCGGCGGCCACATCGCCCGCATTGGCGGCGGTGACACCGCCATCGACCTCGATGTCGATGGGGCGGTCGCCCACCAGCGCGCGGACCTGGCGGATCTTCTCAAGCATTGCCGGGATGAAGGCCTGGCCGCCGAAGCCCGGATTGACCGTCATGATGAGGATGAGATCAACATCATCCAGAACGTGCTCGACGGCGGAGACGGGCGTAGCCGGGTTCAGCGAGACGCCAGCCTTGATGCCGAGATTGCGGATGGTCTGCAGAGAACGGTGCAGGTGCGGGCCTGCTTCCGCATGGACCGTGAGGACGTCGCAGCCGGCCTCGGCGAAGGCGGCGAGGTAGGGATCGGCCGGAGAAATCATCAGGTGGCAGTCGAACACCTTGTCGGTGCGGTTGCGGATGGACTTCACTACGGCCGGGCCGAAGGTGATGTTCGGGACGAAATGGCCGTCCATGACATCCAGGTGAATCCAGTCGGCTCCTGCCGCGGCGACCGTCTCGACCTCTTCGCCCAGGCGGGAGAAGTCTGCCGACAGAATGGAGGGCGCGATGGCGATCGGGCGTTTGGTGCTCATGGCTGCTCCAGCTCGTTCCTGATCCTGATTTATCCGGCCCGCATTGGGCGCGTTGACTGGGTACCCTGCGCGCATCCGCTCCAGCCGGTTCGGATACTCGGGGCGGGGAGGCAAACCGACTACTGACTCGATTATCAGTTGTCGAGATCCTATCTCGGGGAAGATACGATCAAGCGCCATGTTGCAGGCTTGGTGCCATTCAGGCAAGTTCCGGGACAACCCTCGGCGCCGTTCCAGTCAAGGTCACGTTGTCACACACGCCGGGCAAGGATGGAGAGACCGCCCATGCGATATGCGATCTATTTCACCCCACCCCGACACCACCCGCTGACGGCGACAGCAGAGCGGTGGCTGCAGCGCAGCGCTTTCGACGGGCCGGTCGCGCCGATCCACATCCCCGGATTTTCCGAAACGGAAGTGGCGCAGCTGACGGCGGAGCCACGGCGGTACGGGTTTCACGCGACGATCAAGGCGCCATTCCGGCTCGCCGGGGGCACGAGTGCGGAGGCGCTCGACGAGGAGCTTGCCAGTTTCGTCAGCGACCAGGAGCCGTTCGGGGTACGTCTCAAGGTCGGGCGGCACAACGGCACGCTTGCACTTGTGGCGGACGGCGCACAGCCCCCCGAGCTGGACCGTCTCGCCGGGGCAGTGGTGGAGCGGTTCGACCGCTTCCGGGCGCCGCTCACGCCGGCTGAAATCGCCCGGCGCGAGCCGGACAGGCTCACTCCATCGCAGCGGCGGAATCTGGATCGCTGGGGCTATCCGTATGTCTTCGAGGACTTTCGCTTCCACATGACGCTGACGGGCAAGATGCCGGAGGAGCAGCTGGACGCGATGCAAGCGGCGCTGGAGGAGATTTTCAATCCGGTGCTGCAGCAACCGGTCGAAATCGCCGCACTTGCCCTCTTCACGCAAAGGAGTATGGATTCCCCGTTCTTTGTGGAGCGTGTTCACGCCTTCGGGGCTGCCCGGCAGAGCGGTTTGGCGAGCATCTGAACACGCCTGGCAAACACGCCTGACGGAGCAAGACTGCTCCATGAGGCGTGAGGGGGGCAGTCGAGTGAGTGTCATCGTTGCCGAGAGGAGTCCTTCCCCGGCAGGACTCATTGGTCCGGGCGCGGTCATTGCGGTTGCCGGCCCGTCCGGCGCGGGCAAGGATTCGGTCATGAAGGCCGCCCGCGAACGACTGGACCCCGCGCTGCCCGCAAGCTTCATCCGCCGCATCATCACGCGGCCAGCCGATGGCGATGCGGAAGACCATGACAGCGTGGACGCTGAAACCTTCCGGCGGATGAGCGCCGATGGGGCGTTTGCCATCCAGTGGGAAGCGCACGGGCTTCTCTACGGGTTGCCGGCCAGCATGGACAAGTTCGTGGCGTCGGGCGGTGTCGCGGTGGCCAATGTTTCGCGCGGCGTGATCCCGCAGCTACGCAGACGCTATGCGCATGTAGTGCCGGTCGTGGTCACGGCATCCGTGCCCGTACTGGCGGAGCGGCTCATGCGGCGGGGGCGCGAAAGCGCCGAAGCGGTCGGCGCGCGTCTCCGGCGGGCGGTGGCGCAGGATCTGCAGATCGCAGGTGCAGAGACGATCGTCAACGATGGTTCTTTGGAGGATGCAGCGGAGCAGTTCGCCGCCCTGATACTGAGGGTCTGCGAGGACGTTCGGGCAGAACGGTTCGCTATTCCGTGACACTCCGGCCAGGGGGTCTCGCGCGGATGAGTCCGTTGCGGTGATGCGGACGGATAATCATTTCCCGGAACCATCCGCCGAGGCTCGCGTTGTCAGGCCAGTCCCCCCAAGAAAAGGAGATTGGCCGATGAACTGGAACCAGATCGAAGGCAACTGGGAGCAATTCAAGGGCAAGGTACAGAAGCAGTGGGGCAAGCTCACGAACGATGATCTTGATGTGATCAAGGGCAATCGCCGCGAGCTCGCCGGACGCCTGCAGAAACATTACGGCAAGGCGGAGGAAGAAATCGAGCGCGAGATCGACGACTGGTCCGGCCGCCTCTAGGACCGTCAAGCTGTAGGCTTCGCCTGGCCGCATCCTGAGCTTGTCGAAGGACGCAGTTAAGAGAAGCCACGGTCTCTGAAGCCCGCGCCGTTCGACCGGTCTAATCAGGTTGAGGGTGTCAGGGTGAGGGTCCGGTGACCGTCCGTGAAAGGGCCTGCGGCTCAACGAGCTGCAGGCCCTTTTCTTCGTCAGGTGGTGCCACAACGCGTCATGCGGGCAGTGGCATTAATTGGCCGCCGCACAGGCCCTGAAGGAGGCGGCGAGGGCCTGGATCAGCCGCGGGTAGAGGTCCGGTCCGTCCGCAAGGTCCGCGCCGAGGGGATCGAGAACGCCCGACTTCGCATCGGTTCCTTCAGTGACGACGCCAACGATCTTCGGTTCGAACTGCGGTTCAGCGAATACGCAGATAGCACCGCTTTCCGCGATCCGGTCGCGGATTTCCTTCACCCGCTGGGCGCTCGGTGGCGTCTCCGGATTGATGCTGATGCTTCCCGCCGCGTGCAGGCCGAAGCGGTCCTCGAAATAGTGATAGGCGTCGTGGAAGACGATGAACGGCTTGTCCGCCACAGGCGCCAGTTCATTGCGGACCGTTTCCATGAGGGAAGCCAGGCGTTCGTCCAGAGCTTGAGCATTGCGTGCGTAGACAGCGGCATTTTCCGGGTCTGCCTCCCCCAGGGTCGCGGCGATCTTCCTTGCCATCACCCGCGCATTTTCGGGATCGAGCCAGATGTGCATGTCCTTGCCGTGGGGCCGGTCCTGACCTTCGTGCGCGTGTTCATGCTCGTGGTCATGATCATGATCATGATCATGATCGTCGTGATCCTCGTCATCATGATCGTCTGCGTGGTCATCGTGGTTGTGGGCCTCGAAGGCACCGCCCTCACGCAAATCCAGAAGTGTCAGGCCCTCGGTTTCGGAGAGCGTGATGACACGCGCGTTGCGGGCGAGCGCATCGAGCGGCTTGCCGAGGAAGGTCTCCATGCCCTCGCCGACCCAGAAGACCACCTTCGCCTGTTCGAGCTTGCGCGCCTCCGAAGGACGCAGGGAATAGGTGTGGGGCGAGGAAGCGCCCTGAACGAGGAGCTCCGGCGAGCCGGTGTCACCCATCACCGCCGCGACCAAAGAATGCACCGGCTTGATGGAGGCGACGACACCATCCAGCGCCAGGGCAGGGCCGGACAGAAGAACGGACGCTGCAAACAGCGGAGCAGCGAGGGAGGATCTGGTCATGTCAATAGTCCTGAACGTTATAATATTACGAATCGTTGCGTTATGCTATAACGTATGGCATAGCGGCAGCGCAAGAGAGCGAGATGGCCATGAACGAAGTCCAGACAATGGCGACGGGTGCAAACGCAGTTCCGGCCGCAGCGCAAGGCGAAGGCGCAGCCTCTGGAAGGGCCGGAGGCGCCGGATCGGATATTCTGGTGGAGCTTGTTGACGCCGGCATCCGGCGCAACGGGCGGTGGCTCGTGCGGGGTGTCGATCTCACCGTGCGGCGTGGCGAGATCGTCACGCTGATCGGGCCGAACGGTTCCGGCAAGAGCACGACGGTCAAGATGGCGCTCGGCATCTGGAAGCCGGATGAAGGCACGGTTCGCTCGAAGCCGTCGCTGCGCGTGGGCTACGTGCCGCAGAAGGTGGCCGTGGACTGGACGCTGCCGCTGACAGTGGAGCGGCTGATGACGCTCACGGGCAAACTGCCTGAGCAGCGCATCCGCGAGGCGATGGCCGCCGCGGGGATCGAACACCGGGCCAAGGCCGAGGTGCAGACGCTTTCCGGCGGCGAGTTTCAGCGGGCGCTGCTGGCGCGGGCGCTGGCACGGAATCCGGAGCTCCTGGTACTGGACGAGCCCGTGCAGGGCGTGGACTTCACCGGCGAGATCGCCATCTACCAGCTCATCCGTGAGATCCGCGACCGGACGGGATGCGGCGTTCTCCTCATTTCGCACGATCTTCATGTGGTGATGGCGCAGACCGACACGGTCGTGTGCCTCAACGGACATGTCTGCTGCCGGGGTGCGCCCGCGCAGGTGCTTGAAAGCCCCGAATATGTGCGCCTGTTCGGTGCGCGCGCGGCGGAGACGCTCGCCATCTACAGACACCACCACGATCACACGCATCTGGCCGACGGCCGTGTGCAGCTCGCGGACGGCACGATTACCGACAGCTGCGGTCACGACCATCATCATCACCATGACCATGACCACGATCATGGCCATCATCATGACCACCACGGGCATGACCATATGACCGCCGAAGATATCCGGCGCGCGAAAGGAAACGCGTGATGCTGGACGACTTCTTTACCCGCGCCATCATCGCAGGCGTCGGCATTGCGCTGGCCGCCGGACCGCTCGGCTGTTTCGTGGTGTGGCGGCGGATGGCGTATTTCGGCGACACGATGGCCCATTCGGCGCTGCTCGGCGTGGCTTTCGCGTTCCTCTTCCAGATCAACCTGGTGGCCGGCGTTTTCGTCGTGGCAGGGCTGGCTTCGCTGGTGCTCATCCTGCTGCAGAGGCAGGAGGCACTGTCCACCGACGCGCTGCTGGGCATCCTGTCGCACTCGACGCTGGCCATCGGGCTGGTCATGGTTGCCTTCATGACCAATGTGCGGTTTGATCTCATGGGCTTTCTGTTCGGCGACATCCTTGCGGTTTCGGCAACGGATATCGCGCTGATCTGGGGAGGTGGCGCCGTCGTGCTCGGCGTTCTGGCGTATCTGTGGCGGCCGCTGCTGGCGGCAACGGTCAATCCCGACATCGCAGAGGCGGAGGGGCTTCGCCCCGAGCGCGCCCGCATCCTGTTCATGCTGCTGATGGCGGCGGTGATCGCCATCGCCATGAAGATCGTGGGCATCATGCTGATCACTTCGCTGCTGATCATCCCCGCAGCGACGGCGCGGCGACTTTCCGCCACCCCTGAGATGATGGCTGCCGTTGCGTCGGTCGCGGGTGCGGTGGCGGTGGTCGGCGGCCTCACCGCATCGCTGCGGTTCGACACGCCGTCCGGTCCTTCAATCGTTGTGGCAGCTCTGGCGCTCTTCCTGCTGAGCCTCGTTCGGCTGCCGTGGCGTGCAAAGCGTGGAGCAATGTGAGATGGCAGGTACGGCTCACCCGGAGTTGACGCGAAACCAGGCGCTGGTGCTCAAGGCGCTCGACAGCGCCGAGGGGCCGTTGGGCGCCTATGCGATCCTCGACCGGCTGCGCGACAAGGGGTTTCGCGCGCCGCTTCAGGTCTACCGGGCGCTCGACAAGCTGCTGGAATTCGGCCTTGTGCACCGGCTCGAGAGCATCAATGCCTTCGTTGCCTGCGCGCACCCGGAATGCCACGCCCATGCGACCATCGCCTTCGCCATCTGCGACAAGTGCGGGAGGGTGTCCGAATTCGGCGATGAGGATGTGGAGGACCGTCTCGGCACCTGGGCAAAGGAGCACAAGTTCAAGCCGACCAAGACCACCATCGAGATCCGCGGCTTTTGCGAGAAGTGCGCCAGCGAAGGGTAACGGCTGGCGTCACCATGGTGAGCCCGTCGGACCAGGCGGCCGCGGGCTTTTCTTCGATAGTCTCACACTCCTGACCCCTTTTTCCGCAAGCCCACCATGAAGGCGGGCTTGCCGCATACCCTCGGATAAGCCCATGCCTCGACAAGCTCGGCATGAGGGAGGACGGAGGGAAACGAAAATGGGCGCCAGCAGCGCCCATTCAAGTTCCTGTTTTCCGAATTCCGCCAATCAGGCCTGAGGCTGGGTGAACTGGCCGGCCGGGCGGTAGGACCAGAGATAGGTGGGCAGGATCGCATGGATCGAGTGGCGGGCGATGCCCATGGCTTCCAGCGTCCGGCCCTCCTGGCGGGCCTGCTCGGAGACGATGTTGTCGACGGTGAGCATGTTCACCTGGTCCACCGTCAGCAGCGGCTTCGGCAGAAGGCCGAGGAAGCGCGCCTGCAGGCGGGCGAGCCACCACGGGATCGAGACCAGCGGGCGCTTGCGGTCGATGATCTCCAGCATTTCTTCCATGCACTCGCGGAAGGTGAAGACATGCGGGCCACCGAGTTCGTAGATTCCCGGCGCCAGCTCGCCATCCACCGACTTCGCGAAGGCCTCGGCCACATCGCCCGCATAGACGGGCTGCAGCTTCGTATGGCCGCCGCCGATCAGCGGCAGGAAGGGCGAAAAACGCGTCATGCTGGCGAAGCGGTTGAAGAAGTGGTCATCCGGCCCGAAGACGATGGATGGGCGCATGATCACCGCATCCGGCACCGCCTTCAGGACCTCGGCTTCGCCCATTGCCTTCGAGCGGCCGTAACCGGCCGGAGACCTCGGATCCGCGCCAATGGCGGAGGTGTGAGTGAGCTTCGCACCTGCTGCCGCGGCGGCTTCCGCGACGGCGCGGGCGCCAGCCACGTGGATGGAGCCGTAGTTCTGGCGGCCCGACTCGTAGAGGATGCCGACAAGGTTGATGACATGATCGGCACCCGCCACAGCCCGGTCGATCGACCAGCGGTACCGCAGATTGGCCTGTACCGGCTGCACCTGGCCCATGTTGCCGAGCGTCTGCACGCGATTGGCCTTGTGGGGATCGCGGCAGGCGACACGAACACGATGACCCCGGCGGGCAAGCGCCTGCACGACATAGCGTCCAAGGAAGCCGCTACCGCCGAAAACCGTTACAAGTTTGGGTTTATCGCTGATCATGGCCATGGATTTCTCGAGGTGAGCTCAACACAATTCCGTTGCTGCTTCTTAATCCCTTTCGGCGCAAAGGCAAAGGGTGGAAGTGCCGCGAAATTTTGCCCTTCCTCCCCAACAGTTTGGCCCGCGCAACTGGAAAAATGTGTTGAAATGCCTATATCTTAGACAATTGAAGGCCCTTGATTCGCCGCATTCCTGCGATCCTTTTGCGAAGCCTCCTTGACCGAAAGCAGTTCATGAACGACACCCCCGAAACGAAGCGCGGCGCGACCGCCGAATATGGTGCTGAATCAATCCGAGTGCTGAAGGGGCTGGATGCAGTCCGCAAGCGCCCCGGCATGTACATCGGCGACACCGATGACGGCTCGGGTCTCCACCACATGGTGTATGAGGTGGTCGATAATGCGATCGACGAGGCTCTCGCGGGCTATGCGTCACGCGTGACGGTCACGCTCAACCCTGACGGTTCCTGCACGGTCACGGACAACGGCCGCGGCATTCCGACGGACATTCACAAGGAGGAGGGCGTTTCGGCGGCTGAGGTGATCATGACCCAGCTGCATGCGGGCGGCAAGTTCGACCAGAATTCCTATAAGGTTTCCGGCGGCCTGCACGGCGTGGGTGTGTCGGTGGTGAACGCGCTGTCGACCTGGCTCAAGCTCAAGATCCGCCGCGGCGGCAAGATCCACGAGATGAGCTTCACGCACGGCGTGCCGGACGCACCGCTGGCGGTGACCGGCGAGTGCGGCGACGAGACGGGCACGGAGGTGACCTTCCTGCCTTCGCCCGAGACCTTCACCATGACCGAGTTCAGCTTCGAGACGCTGGAGCGGCGCCTGCGCGAGCTCGCGTTCCTGAACTCGGGCGTGCACATCACGCTGACGGACAACCGCCATGCCGATCCCAAGGTGGTGGAATTTCACTACACGGGCGGCATCGTCGAGTTCGTGAAATATCTCGACCGCGCCAAGAAGCCGCTGATCGCGGAGCCGATTTCCATCGTCGCGGAGCGCGACGGCATCGGTGTCGAGGTGGCGATGTGGTGGAACGATTCCTACCACGAGACGGTGTTAGCCTTCACCAACAACATCCCGCAGCGGGATGGCGGTACGCATCTCGCCGGCTTCCGCGCGGCGCTGACGCGCCAGGTGACGTCCTACGGCGAGACCTCCGGCCTCACCAAGAAGGAGAAGGTCACGGTCACCGGCGACGACTGCCGCGAGGGCCTGACGGCGGTGCTGTCGGTCAAGGTGCCGGATCCCAAGTTCTCCTCGCAGACGAAGGACAAGCTGGTTTCGTCCGAGGTGCGTCCGGTCGTGGAAAGCCTGGTCAACGAGGCGCTGTCGACCTGGTTCGAGGAGCATCCGGCCGAGGCGCGGGTGCTGGTCGCGAAGGTGGTGGAAGCCGCCGCCGCACGCGAGGCTGCGCGCAAGGCGCGCGAGCTCACCCGCCGCAAGGGGGCGCTCGACATCGCGTCGCTGCCCGGCAAGCTCGCCGACTGCCAGGAGCGCGATCCGGCCAAGTCGGAGCTCTTCATCGTCGAGGGTGACTCGGCAGGCGGTTCGGCCAAGGCCGGACGGTCACGCAAGAACCAGGCGATCCTGCCGCTGCGCGGCAAGATCCTGAACGTCGAGCGCGCGCGCTTCGACCGCATGCTCTCGTCGGACATGATCGGCACGCTGATCACGGCGCTCGGCACCGGCATCGGCAAGGACGAGTTCAACATCGACAAGCTGCGCTACCACAAGATCATCATCATGAGCGATGCCGACGTGGACGGCGCGCACATCCGAACCCTGCTGCTGACGTTCTTCTTCCGGCAGATGCCGGAGATCATCGAGCGCGGGCACCTCTATATCGCCCAGCCGCCGCTCTACAAGGTGACGCGGGGCAAGTCGTCCCAGTACATCAAGAACGAGGCGGCGTTCGAGGAATTCCTGATCGACACCGGTCTGCAGGACGCGAGGCTGGAGCTGCCGAACGGCGAGGTTCGCGCCGCCGGCGACCTGCGCCAGATCATCGAGGAAGCCCGCACGCTGCGGACGCTCATCAACGGCTTGCACACGCGCTACAACCGTTCGGTGGTGGAGCAGGCAGCGATTGCCGGAGCGCTCAACGCCGACGTGCTCAAGGATCCGGAGAAGGCTCAGGCGGCCGCCGAATATGTCGCGCGCCGGCTGGACCTCATCTCCGAGGAGACAGAGCGCGGCTGGAAGGGCACCGTGAACCCCGACTTGGAGGGTGGCGGTGGCTACATGTTCGAGCGCACGGTGCGCGGCGTGCGCGACGTCGTCATGCTGGATGCGGCGCTGATCAATTCGGCCGATGCGCGGGCGATCGACCGCTTCACTCCGAAGCTGCAGGAAGTGTTCGAGAAGCCGCCGGTCCTGCGCCGCAGCGACAAGACGGAACAGGTCAACGGTCCGCTGTCGCTGCTGGATGCCGTGTTCGCGGCTGGCCGAAAGGGCCTCACCGTTCAGCGCTACAAGGGTCTGGGCGAGATGAACGCCGAGCAGCTGTGGGAGACGACGCTCGACCCGAACGCGCGCTCGCTGCTGCAGGTGAAGATCACCGACGCGACCGATGCCGACGCGCTGTTCGCCCGCCTGATGGGCGACGAGGTCGAGCCACGCCGCGAGTTCATCCAGGAAAACGCCCTGTCGGTGGCAAACCTGGACGTGTAACGGCTTTAGCCGGTACGGGATGCGCAGAGGGCCGCCTGAAGTATTCCGGCGGCCTTTTTGTTCATGAGCGACCGTTATGATTGCCCCAGATCAGAGCTGCCGCGCCGCTCAGCATGCCGCTGGTGAGGAGCATTCCTGCGAGGATATTGTTGCCTGACATGCCCGCCCAGACAGCAAGTCCAATCAGGATCAGGAGAACGGAAGCGCCGAGGATCATTCCGGCCCTCGCTTCCCAGATGGATGCGCGAATGATCGCTTCCTCCATCTTCCGATTGTGGTCCTGAGCCTTTTCGGCCATCTGGATGATGCGCTCTGCCGACCCGGGACGATCTCCTCGTATGCTCTGAGGTGCTTCGGATGAGCAATGGGGCCGCTAAACTGTTCCGACATCAGGAACATTACGCGAGAGATAACCTGTTCTCGCGACTGGCAATGAGGGGGCCGATTTGCTTTTCCAGTTGGGCGCGCAAGTTTGCGCCCGATGTGTCATCGGGATTTGATACGCCGTCCTGCGCGCGGGACTTTGATCCCGGTCTCTTGCTCAATTGTCCGCCCCTGCTCTTGAGTTGCCCTGGCAAGCGCGTGGCCTACATCCGACCACGCTTTCGCGACGCTGGCGGAGTAGGTCTTGGGACGGTCAATTCGTGGAGGCATGAAGAAAAGGAACGGCGCACTCAGACCCTGGCGAAAACCTCTCTTAAAGGAAGCCGAAATCAGCGATTTCTTCTCACGCCCAGCTTTCATGGTCCGATTCACCGCTATTCCCCCTAACCCCTATTGCGACCTCCTCAATCATCCCCCCGATCGCACCTCAACAATACATACATTGGCAATCGAGGGGACAACTTTGGCTATCTCCATGCAATTGCCGACAAACTACATGGATGAACCGGCTGTCAGCTGCTCTTCACCGCCTTCATCAACGGAACGCCGGCATCGGCGGCGAGCGACAGGTCGAGGAACGCGCCCTCGGCGATGAGGCGGCGCGCGGCCATGTGGTCGGCCGCGCGATTGACCGAGAAGACCGCGACCAGCTTGCCGTCGATGGTCTCGATCACCGAGAAGGCGTTCGCGTCGGGATCGCCGCGGAGCGTCTGCACCGCGTCCGGGCGTGAGAGACCCGCCATCTGGACCTTGAGGTCGTACTGGTCGGTCCAGAACCAGGGCGTGACGGGAGCCGGGGCCGGCTGCCCGAGGATGTGAGCGGCGATTGCCTTGGCCTGGTCGACCGCGTTCTGGACGGATTCGAGCCGCATGGGCTCGCTCGCCAGCAGGTTGGGCGCGGCAGCGACGTCACCGAGGGCGTAGACGTTCCCGATGGAAGTGCGGCCGAACTCATCCACCTCGATACCGCCGGCGGCCAGTTTCAGGCCGAGGGGCGCGGCCAGGGTGAGCTCCGCCTCGCCGCCAATGCCAACAAGGGCCATGTCGGCCGGGATGCGCGTGCCGTCTGCGAGCCGGATAGCGCGGAGCCTGCCGCTTTCGCCCTCGAACTCGGCGAAATGGGCATTGAAATGGAAGCGGACGTTGTGCGCGGCGTGGTAGGCGCGGATGAAGTCGCCTACGGTGGCCGGGAGCGATCGCATCAGCAGCTTTTCGCGGGCTTCGATCACGGTCACGGTCTTGCCGAGCTTGGCGGCGGTCGAAGCGAACTCGAGGCCGATGAAGCCACCGCCGACGATGACGATGTCCTGCGCCTCAGCCATGGCTTCCTTGAGGGCGTGCACATCGGACAGCGTGCGCAGGGTGAAGATGCCCCGCAGGTCATGGCCCGGCGCCTTGAGCAGCCGGGGCCGCGACCCTGTCGCGATCACAAGTTTGCTGAAGGCCTGCTCTCCGGAGCGGGCGCGGACCCGGCCAGCGGCGAGATCGATCGCCTCGACCGGATCGGCCAGGCGCAGGTCGACGCGATGGTCCTCATAGAAGGCGGGGCCTTTCAGCAGGATCTGGTCGAGGTCCTTCTCTCCCGCGAGATAGGCCTTTGAGAGCGGCGGGCGGTGATAGGGGAGGACGTTTTCGGCCGAAAAGAGGATGATCTCCTCCTCAAAACCCAACTGGCGCAGCGATGCCGCGACCTGAACGCCTCCGTGCGAGGCTCCGATGATGACGACTGGTGCGCTCAAGATCGATGCTCCGGTAATTCCTGACTGATGGTGTGCCAATCTCCGCTGGCGTGGCCGCGAAGTTGGTCCATTTCATGTCCGGCCGCTGCCAAATCCTGCGCATAGCATATCGCGTGAGGCTTGCGCGCAAGAGTTCCCTGCGGACTTGTTGGGGCGCGAGGGAAAGGCATCGGCTTGTCTCCGATCCGGTCAACGTCCGCTGGCGAGCTGCAGCAGATTGGCCAGCAGGAAGGCGCGGGTGAGCGCACCGACGGAGCCATGGCGTGGTGTCTTCCAGCCAGCGACCGCTGCGACGTCATCGGCGATGTCCGAGACCAACTGCCCGTCTGCATCATAGGTGATGCCAACGCCGACCACGGCGGCGCCAGGCTTCACCATGTCCCTGGTGACGAGGTCGGGAACACCGGCGGCGGAGATGATCACGTCCGACTGGCGGGCAAGCTCGGCCAGGTCGGGCGTGCGGCGATGGGCGAGGGTTACTGTTGCATCTACCCCGCGCAGCGAGAGCAGCATGGCGAGGGGCCGGCCCACCAGCGTGCCACGGCCGATGACGAGCACGCGCTTGCCTGAAAGCCGGATATCCCAGGATTCGAGCAGGGCGAGAACGCCGGCGGGTGTGCAGGGCAGAACCGTCGGGGTTCCCGCAAGAAGGCGGCCGAGATTGTAGGGGTGCAATCCGTCGATGTCCTTGGTGGGCAGGATGGACGAAGCCGCCTCGCCCTCATCGAGACCCTCCGGAAGGGGGAACTGCACCAGAAAGCCGTGGACGGCAGGGTCGTCGTTCAGGCGCCGGATGACGCTCAGGAGCTCGGTGCGGGATGTATTCGCGGGAAGGTTGAGCTCGCGGGATTCGATGCCGACCTCGCGGCAGTCCGCATGCTTGCGTGCGACATAGGCGCGGCTCGCGGGATTGTCACCCACCAGCACGGTGGCGAGGGTGGGGACGATGCCCGCGTCTCTCAGCGCGCGCGCCTCGTTCGCCAGCTCGCCGCGGATGCGGCGAGCCAGATCGTCACCATCGAGAACGATGGCAGTCCTTCCGGTCATCAGTTCCTGAATCCGATGCTGGGGTCGATGAAGCGGTTCGTGACCACGTCCTCGGGCTTCACGTCCGGATTGGCCCGCTCGTCGAGCCAAGGTTTGACGATCTCGTACATCTTCAGGACGCGATCCATGTCGAAGGCACCTACCGCACCGGATGGGCTGTTGGCGACGATGCCTGCCTCCTTCATGGTGTTCGAGGCGTATTCCATCAGGTCCATCGGCGTTTTCCACCAGCTGGTGGCGTGCCCGGCCTCGTTGAACTCGTAGATCAGCTGGTTCACTTCGCGCGGATCATTGATGTAATCGACATAGGCCTGCTGGATGATCGGTACGAGCTTCTCGAGGCAGGGGGCGAGTTCCTCCAGCCGGTTGGTCGCCACCGCAAGCATACCGGTATAGTTGTCGTAACCGAGTTCGCCGACGGTCACCGCGTCGATCGGCTTGCTCCAGTTCATGCCGGTGGAGAACTTGTAGGGCTCGCTGGTGATGAAGCCCTGGTTCAGCCAGGTGCCGTTGCTGGTGACGAAGTTCTCGCCGTCGCCCCGGTAGCCCTCGATGAAGACCTCTTTCGGAACGCCGGATTCGACCAGCCAGAGGCCGAAGGTGCGCTGGATGGTCGAGACATAGATCATGCCCTTGCCGGAGGCGGCGAAGGCCTTGAGATCGTCGATGCTGTGGAAGCCTTCGGGATAGGTGCCACGATCCCACCACAGACCCTGCGGGGCCTTTTCCAGCGGGGTGACGACGCCGACCACGGGGAAGCGCTTCGAAAAGATGAAGGCGCCGTCGAGCTCCTGGAAGCCGAGGTGCGGAACGACGCCGGCTTTGGAATTGCCGTTGTAGAGAGCGGAATAGGCGGTTTCGCCATCGCCCAGGCCGATGCCGCCGCCGCCCTCAAGAATGGTGAGGGTGATGCCGGTGCTGCCCAGCGGGCCCGAGTACTGGCCGCTCGACATTTCGCCGCCGGCGCCGATCATCTGGTAAAGCCCGCCGTGCTCGGCCTGGGCCAGCCAGTCCTTCTGGATGTAGAAGGGGCTCGGGCAGACGTCGGCAAGCGGCGTGGTGTAGTGCTCACGGGCGAACGCGCCGGGCTCGGGCTGCTGGGCGAGCGCCGGAGACGCTGCGACTGCCGCCAGCAATGCCAGTTTCAGGTGTTTCATGGTTCCCTCTCGAGGTTCGGATTGGAGTTGACAGGGTTTCTTGTCATTTCTGCCAGGACGGTTGCGCCGCATGGCGCTCAGCCCTGCTTTCCTCCCGATTCGTGCCACTCGGAGAACAGGTAGTTTCCGAGCCAGCTGAAGAAGAGATAGACCGACACCGACAGCACCGTCGAAGCGATGAGCGCCGCATACATCTGTTCATACTTGAAGTCGATCTTCGAGTTGATGATCATCTGACCGAGACCACCCTTGCCGGCAAGGAAGAAGAGCTCGGAGACGATGGCGCCGACGACGGCCATGCTCGCCGAAATGCGCAGTCCGGCGAAAAGGGCCGGGGCCGAGGACGGCAGGGCGCATTTCCAGAGGGTGGTCCACCAGCTCGCGTTCTGAAGCTTGAAGAGATCCAGCGCGCCGCGGTCAACGCTCTTCAGGCCGAGCAGGAAAGTCGTCGGAATGGCGAAGAAGGTCATCTTGGCGACGATCAGCACCTTCGGCAGGAAGCCGAAGCCGAGCGCCGTCTGGATGAGGGGAATGACCGCCAGCATGGGGATGGCCTGAAGGGCCACGATGTTGGGCAGCAGGCCGCGCTCCAGGATGAAGTAGCGGTACATGACGAGGCCGGTGAGCATGCCGAGCGGAATGGAAATGGCGAGGCCGGAAAGCGCGATGGAGATCGTCACCAGCGAGCGGCTGCCAAGCTCTGCCCAAACCTGCGGCAGCGAAAAGGCGTTGGCCCAGAGTTCGTAGCCGCTCGGCATCAGGAACTGACGATGGGGCTCCAGCTGGGCGCGCACCCAGGCGTAGAGCAGGATCAGAAGTCCAGCCACCACCAGGGGCGGCAGCACCCTGAGGATCGCCCGGGTGAGGGGCCCCTGCGGTTTCGGGAGAGGGACCGGCTGGTAAAGCTGCACGGACATGTTGGTCGTGTCGGTCATGGCGGTTAGCCCTCGATGGCCTGGCGCAGGGAGATGGAAATTTCTCCGCAGAGGGCGGAGAAGGCGGCGTCATAGCGAAGCTCGGGCGAGCGCGGAAAGCCGAACGGAACGTCGAAGGTCTTCAGAATGCGGCCGGGGCGGCGGGACATGACGACCACCTTCGACGACATGTAGACGGCCTCCGGGATCGAGTGGGTGATGAAGAGGCCGGTGAAGCCCTTGCGCACGTAGAGCGAGATGAGCTCGTCATTGAGACGCTCGCGAGTGATTTCGTCGAGCGCTCCGAAGGGTTCGTCGAACATGAAGACGCTCGGGTTCAAGGCGAGCGAGCGGGCGAGCGAGGCGCGCATCTTCATGCCGCCGGACAGGCGCTTCGGGTAGTGGTTCTCGAAGCCCGAGAGGCCGACGAGGGCAATCTGCTCCATCGCGATGCGGCGGCGCTCCGCGGCGGGATAGCCGCGCAGCTCCATCAGCAACTCGACATTGCCGAGCACCTTACGCCAGGGCAGCAGCGTGGCATCCTGGAAGGTGTAGCCCAGATTGTTGCGGTCGACGGATACGGTGCCCGAGGTTTGGGGAACGAGGCCGGAGGCGATCTTGAGGAGCGTGGACTTGCCGCAACCCGAGGGGCCGACGACGGAGACGAATTCGCCCTGCCGGATATGGAGAGTCACGTTTTCGAGGGCGATCGTGCCGTCGGGGAACTGCATCCCGACATTGTCGAAGGCCAGGGCGACCGGCCGTTCGGCGGCACGGTTGTCGGTACCCTGACCAGAGGTTCCCTGGGCAGACAGCGCGGCTGGCTGGTTTTCCATCTGGGCCTGTTCCCCTTTCTTATCGATGGCTGGCGACGCCATTCCGGAACCTCCCAACCGAGAACGGCGACAGATCTATGGTAGCGGGTTTTCCCGCGACGAGTCTCGCAATCTGGCGGCCCGTGGGCGCGCCGGAGCAGATTCCCACGTGCTGGTGCCCGAAGGCGAAGAAGACGTTGCCGAAGCGCGGCGACCGGTCGATCACCGGCAGGCTGTCCGGCAGGCAGGGGCGGTGGCCCATCCATTTCGACGGCGAGGCCGTGTTCAGGTCCGGAAACATCTGTTTGGCGATCTCGGCCAGCCGGTCGGCGCGGGCATAGTTCGGTGCGGCCTTGAGGCCGGCGAGTTCGACGGTGCCGGCGATCCTGAGGCCGGGCTGCATCGGGTTCACGAACACGCTGCGCCTGTTCCACATCACCGTGCGGCGGACCTCGATCTGCGGGTCGGGGAAGGTGACGTGGTAGCCGCGCTGGGTCTCGAGCGGCACGGATGCGCCGAGCTTGCGCGCAAGCCTTCCGGACCAGGCACCGGCGGCGAGGACGAGCCGGTCGACGGGGAGGCGGCCGGCGCTGGTGATGAGGGCCGCCGGGCCTTCAGGACCGATCTCGACGTCATGAACCTCCGCCTCAAGGATCTCGCCGCCGTACATCCGGACGCGGTTCGCGATGGCGCGGACGAGCTGGTAGGGATCGACCGTGCGGCCGTTCTCAGGTGCGAAGATGCCGAGCTGGAAGTGGCGCGAGAGGGCCGGTTCGAGCTGGAAGATCTCGCTGCCGCCGATCTCCTGCATCTCGGCGCCGAGACGGCGGCGCAGATCGATGGTCCAGCGCGCGGCCTCAAGCTCCGCGCGGGACTCATAGACGTAAAGGCAGCCGTCCCGGCGGATGAGATTGCCGAACTCGCCATGGTCGAGGATGGCGGCATAGTCGTCGAAGACCGATACCATCAGGCTGCGCATGGCAGCGGCGACGCGCCCGGCCTCGGCACGGTTCGCGTGGCTGAGGAAGCGGATCAGCCAAGGCGTGACAATGGGCAGGTAGGACCAGCGGATGGTGAGCGGTCCCAACGGGTCCATCAGCCAGGACGGAACCTTGCGTAGCATGCCGGGGAGCGCAACGGGCATGACGGCGCTGGGGGATACGGAGCCGGCATTGCCGAAAGACGTGCCCCGGCCGGGTTCCTGATGGTCGATTACCGTCACGGCGAAGCCTTCCTGCTGCAGAAAGGCAGCCGCGCAGATACCGACGATGCCAGCACCGATCACGGTCACGTGCCGCTTGTCACTCATACCTGCAACTCCGCTTTCCCCTCTTGCCGGAGCCTGCCGCGCCTCGAAGCACTAATAAGGCCTGTCAGAATTGCGACATCGCCTTGCGCACCTTCTTCAGGTAGTTATCCACCATCTCTGGCGTGACGTTATTGATGTTGTAGAGCGCGTGATAAGTCACCTTCACATTGGGGTGGCAGACGGCGCGCAGGAAGCGGGTGCCGTTCTTGCGGGGCGGGTCGCCCAGAACCCAGGCGCGCCAGCGGGGCGAGCCATAGGTCGTCACCGTTGCCAGGCGGCGGATATTGGTGAGGCCGGGGTACAGCATGCCATCCTTCATCTTGAAGGATACATCAGGCAGGAACACGCGGTCGAAGTAGCCCTTGAGGATGGCCGGCCAGCCGAAGTTCCAGACCGGGTGGCAGAGCACCACGCCCTCGGCGCGCTGGAGCCGCTCCACATATGGGCGGATGTATTTCTGGTTGATGGAGGTGTCGTGGTAATCACGCCGTTCCTCGGCGGAGAGGACGGGGTCGAAGCCTTCCGCGTAGAGATCGAGATCGTCGACCGTGTGGCCGGCCTTCGTGAGCTCATCGAGAACAATCTCGTGGAGCTGCGCCGCCAGGCTGTCCTTGAGCGGGTGGGCGTAGATGACGTGCACGTGCATGGAGGCTATTCCGCAAAGAGGTAGGTCTTGCCCGGAACCGGAACCCAGTCCGGATCGACCCAGGCGATCATCTTCCCCGGATTCATGAGACCCTTGGGATCGGTCTCCTTCTTGAATGCAAGCTGATCCGGGTTTGTGCGCTTCATGCCGCCTTCCTCCAGTGTGACACGATGCGGATTGAAAACGGGCAGTCCCAACCGTTCCTCGAAGATGCGGACGATCTCCTCCAGCCGCTCGTTCGTGGTGTGGCGGATTATGGGTAATCCGACCGGCGAGACAACTCCGTCGAAACGGGTGAACTCGAAGTGCAGCAGCACCTCGTCGCCGAAAGTGTTCTTCACCTCTTGGATTTTCTCGAACATCACCGGGCGCGGCATCATCATCTGCAGGTAGGTGATGGTCGGATCGACGCGCAGGGCGCGCAGGGTGGTATGGTTCCAGGCAAGCTCGAAGGCGGCCGGCAGGCGCGCGCCCTCGGGCAGCCGGTCATAGCGCAGGCGGATCTCCGCGCCGTCGAGGGCGGCGACGCGGGCCACGAGCGCATCCAGCATCCCGCGGGAGACAGTGACCGCAAGCAGCGCCTCGTCTTCCTTCAGGTAGGGGCGGTGGCGCAGGAAGTAGCTCGCCGGAATGGGAGCCTCGAAGGTCGAGAGCATGCGCTTGAGGATTGCATCGTCGTCGCCGATCCCGATGGCGAGGCGGCAGCAGTTTTCAAAGGTGTCGACGCCAACGAGCACATCCACCCAGTCCATCGCAGGATCGGCGGGCATTTCCACCTCGATCAGCACGCCGTTCACGCCATAGGCGTGGGCGGCCTTGCTAATGTCCGGGCCAGTGAGGTCGATCACGCGCGGATTCTCCTCGAGCGTGACGAGACGCAGGCGGCGGATGTTGGCGGGATTGCGCAAGCCGCCCCAGCGGATGGCGCCGACGCCGCTCGAACCGCCGGCGATGAAACCGCCGATGGTGGCGGTGGCCACCGTGGAGGGGAAGAGACGGATTTCCTTGCCGTGCCGATGCAGTTCCCGGTCGATGTGCTCGATGACGGCACCGGCCTCGGCGACGAAATAGTCGTCGCCGATCTCGATCACGCGGTTCAGATGCTTCGTGTGCAGGATGACGCCGCCGAAGAGCGGCATGGCCTGGCCGTAATTGCCGGTGCCAGCGCCGCGGACAGTGACCGGGACGTTGTATTTCCAGCAGGCGGCGAGGACTTCTTTCACCTCGTCCACATTGCGCGGGGCGACCACGAAGTCGGCAACGACGTCCTTCAGCCGCTCCTTCAGGATCGGGCTGTACCAGTAGAAGTCCCGGCTTTTCTGCAGAACCGTCTTCGGGTTGTCGTCGAGGTCGAGGTGCGCAAGCGCCTGCTTGCAGGCGGCAAGGTCAGGTTTCATCGGGATTCACTTTCAAACGGTTGCCGCCAGTCCATGCCGCCCGAAGGCAGGACGGAGCCATTCCTGAAAACCACCCGTTCCGCGTGGGCATGGCTCAGCAGGCCGTACCAGTCGGTGGCGTCGAAGACGATGAAGTCCGCAGGGTTTCCGGCCGCGATCCTGCCATGGGAATCGAGGCGCAGCGCGGCGGCGGCGTTGAGAAAGAGTTCCGGCAGCCAGGCGCCTACAGCGGAGTCGAGATGGGCGATGCGGACGGAGGATCGGATCACCTCCAGCATGTCGAATTCGCCGAAGGGGAAGAAAGGGTCCTGCACATTGTCTGAGGCAAAGTGGACGGGAACGCCCGCGGCTCTCAATTCGTGCACCAGCGTGATGCCGCGCAGGCGCGGGGTGCGGCCCGGCGTTCGGTCCTGCAGGTACAGGTTGGAATGCGGAAGCGAGATCACATGGATGCCGGCGTCGGCAACCTTGGCGACGAGGGCTTCCACCTCCGCTTCGGGACGGGTGGCGATGGAGCAGCAGTGGCCGGCCACGACGCGGCCCCCGAAGCCGGTGCGCAGAACGCTCTCGGCGATCAGCTCCAGACCGATGGCGTTCGGGTCGAGGGATTCGTCGACGTGGAAGTCGACGTCGAGGCCGTGGCGGGTTGCGAAACCGAACAGGCGGTCGAGCCGGTCTGCGGTGGCGGAGCCGGTGGGCACAAAGGCGCCCAGGATGCCGCCCAGCTCCGCGATCTGGTGGCAGCGTTCCTCGAAGTCGGGGTCGTCGACGCGCTCCAATGCCATGAGGGCGACGGCCTGCAGGGTGAGGCGATCCCGCCACTCGTCGCGCAGGCGGGCAAAGACCTGCCAGGCAGGCGACGCGCAGGGCTGAGCCTGTGTGTCGAGATGAGTGCGCAGTGCGGCGGTACCGTTCGCATGGGCCATGCGCAGGCCCATTTCCATCCTGCGGGTCAGATCCTCAGGTGAGCGGTTTGGCGCATCGGCCATCGAAAGCTGAACCGCATCGAACAGGCCACCGGCGGGAACGCCCGTGCGCCGGACGGTGAAGGCCTTGTCCAGATGGACGTGGGAATCGATGAAGCAGGGCAGGATTATGCGGCCGCCAAGGTCGATGGCAGGAGCATTGGAGGACGGGGAAATCCGGCCGTCCGGCCCGATGGCCAAATCGGCGAGCGCGAGGCCCGTGGCCGCGTCGTGTTCACGGAGCGCAAGGCCGTCCGCGAGCGCGGCCGGGACCCTGGCATTCCGCAGCACGACCGAACGGACAGGGCCCCAGTTCACGCTCAGGCCTCCGATCCGAAGGGGATGCGGTAGGCCGCGACTTCCTCAAGCAGGCGGGCGTAGCGCGTGGCGGCGTGTTCGACGATCGCCCGTCCCGCTTCCTCGGTGGCAAGGTGGGCCTGACCGGCCGCGCCTTCCGGGTGCAGGTCGTGCATCATCCAGCCGACCGAGAGGGGACCGGTGAGGCGGAGGACCAGGTTTCCTGCGGCGACCGCGCGGGTGGCGGGGACGAAGTCCTTTGCCTTCGTCATGTCCACGAGGTCCTTGCGGAAGTGCAGCATGGCCGCAGTCTCGACGAAGCCGGCATGGATGCCGTCGCGCGCCTCGTTCTCCGGCAGCAGGCCCTCGGGGAAGCCCATGCTCATCCAGCCGGCGCAGACGATCAGCATCTTCGCCTCGATGCGGAGGGTACGGGCGGCGATCTGAAGGACCGGAACGTTGCCGCCGTGGGCGTTCAACAGCACCAGGCGGCGGATGCCGGAGCGGGCGACGCTCTTGCCGATCTGGACGATGGTGGCAAGCAGCGTCCGGGCATCGAGCGTGAGAACGCCCGGAAAGTTCAGGTGCTCGTCGGACTTGGCATAGGCAATGGCGGGCAGGACGAGGACGGTCGCGTCCTTCACGCGGCGGGCGGCCTCGAGCGCCATACCCTCGGCCAGCGTGGTGTCCGTCGACAGGGGCAGGTGCGGCCCGTGCTGTTCGATCGCGCCCACGGGCAGGAGCGCAACCGTGGCGTCGCCGGCCAGCCCGGCCAGATCCGACGATTTCAACTCAGCCCACAGGTGGTACGTCATTCGCATACCGATTATCGAACAGCTGTTCGCAAAGCGTCGCAGCAATAACAAATTCCGTCAAGATGCTGCAGGTGCGAACAAGCGTCTCAGGTCCATGTTTCCAAAGTCCGAAGCCTTCAATTGACAGAACCATGGTTCGCGGCTTTATGATAATGGACCAGAAGGTCGATTATCGAACGAATGCGAACGCCGTGAGACAATTGTTGCGCCTGACTCCGGAACGCTTCCGCCCCTACGGTCATGTCGGGAGGGCCGGAGACGGGATCGTGAAGACGATCCGCAATGGCGGCGCGGTTCTCACAAAGTCGCCCGTTCCGTTCGAGCACGACGATCTGGCGCCCGACCATGCGCTGGAATTCTATCAGGTGCGGGCGGAGGGCGCCACACTGACGGCCGTGCAGGCCGAACGGCATCCCCATTCCTCGCAGATGTTCGTTCCCATCTCGGTGGAGAACTACCTCGTCTTGGTTTGGAAGGACCATCCGGAGACGGGCGTGGTGCCGGAGGCCTTCGTTGCCGGGCCGGAGGACGTGGTTATTTACAGGCCGGGCGTCTGGCACCACGGCATCATCGCGCTCGGACGGGACGGGTTGTTCGCCTCGACCATGTGGAAGACGCGGGGCGGGATGGATACGGAGTTTCTTCAGCTTCCCGAGCCCGAAACTTTCGACCTCGGCGGATACAGGATGATCGCATGAGCATCATCGGGATCGACCTCGGCTCGAGCTTTGCCGACCTCGCGCTTCTGAAGGACGGGGCAGTGAAGACGGCCAAGGTCGCCTGCGACGGGCTGGCGGCGGGCGAGGCGATCCTGACGGCTCTCGACCGGGCGGCGGTGGAGTGGGGGATCGATCCCGCCGGCGTGCGGGAAATCCGCATCGGCTCCACCGGGGCAGTGAACATGCTGCTCACGCGGCAAGGCGCGTCGGTGGGGCTCATCACCAATCGCGGGTTCGGCGACACGCTGACGCTCGCGCGGCAGAACCGGGCGGACCTCTACGACCCCGTGGCGCGGTCGCCTGCGCCCCGCTTCCTGGTGGCGCCGGGGTGCATCCGGGAGATCGGCGGGCGACTCGATGCGAAGGGCGAAGAGCTGGAGCCGATTGCCGTCGATGAGATCCGCGCGGTCGCGGCGGATCTTGTCGGGCAGGGCGTGGAGGCCATCGCCATCTGCCTGCTGTTCTCCCATGTGAATCCGGCGCACGAGCGGCGCTGCGCGGAGGTGATTTCAGGAGCTTTCCCCCACTTGCATGTGGTGCGGTCATCAGAGGTGGACGGGGTGGCGCGCGAGTACGAACGGACCGTTTCGGCCTGCCTGGAGGCGTGGCTGCGGCCGTGGCATCGGCGAACCCTGCAGGATATTCGGGAAGGGCTCGTCGCGCGGCAGTTCGGCGGTCGGCTGGCGTTCGCGGATTCGCGCGGGTATCTGCTCGAGCCCGAAGAAGCGGCCCTCAAGGCCATCAACCAGATCGCCAGCGGCCCTGCCGCAGCGGCACTGGCAGCGAGCCACATTTGCCGGCGGCATGACGCGCGGCTCGCGATCATGATGGATGTGGGCTCGGTGAGCACGGATATCGTGCTAATCGAGGATTTCGTGCCGGCCAGCAGCCTGGCGGGGACGTTCGCCGGTGTGCCGATGCGGCAGCCGATGACCGACGTAGGCAGCATTGCCCTCGGGGGTAAGAGCCGCATTACCGTAAGGGATACGGTAATTGCCTTGACGCAGGAGGGAAATGCGGGTGCCGCAAGCCTGAGCGATGCGCTGGCAATGCTCGGCCTGCTTCCGGAAGAGGCTTTCCCGGGTGCGGGCGAACGCGTGGCGCGTCTTGCGGAGATGCTTGGGGTTGATGCGGCGAAAGCCGCGCACCGTGTCCTGGAAGCGGCGGCGGATCAGGTGGCGGAAGCCATTCTCAAACATGCCGCAGGGCGGGCGGTCGATCCGGCCTCGGCAACGCTGATTGCCTCCGGCGGACTGGGCGGACTTCTGGCGACGGCCGTGGCTGAGCGCCTGGGCAGCTCGCGGGTCATCGCTGGGCCCGCCTCGGCGGTGGGCGGCGCGCTGGGGCTGACGCTCGCGCCGCACGTCCACGAGGAGGTGGTGCTGTTCAACCGGACGCTTGGAGCGATCACGCAGGCGGAGCTCGATGCGCTGGGAGCGGGTGAAGCGGGCGTCTTCACCATGGAGATCGCACCGGACCCGTTCATGCACCCCGTGCGGCTTCCGATCGGCGGGACTCTGACGGTCGAGGTGCTGCGGGAGACATATCGCGCCTATCACGCGAAGCGGTTCGGTGGGGAGCCGCGGACAGCGGGGCATCTGTTCGCGCTCATCCGGCAGATGTTCGAGGGTGGCGCCGATCTGCCAGTCCTGTCTGACGGTGGGGATGCGCCAAGGGTTGGCGCAGGTTGGGAATGCGAGGTCGCGCAGGGAGCCCTGCTGCTCACGCGGACCGGCAAGACGGAAGAACTGCGCCCGCGCACGCTGCAGATGCGGCTCGACGCGATCGCGCAGGCAATGCAGGAGACGCTGTTCCGCACGGCTGTCTCGCCGGTGGTCCGCGAGGGCAATGACGCGGCGGCGGCGCTGCTCACGCCCGATGGCGAGATCATCGCGCTTTCCAACGCCATTCCGCTGCTGCTCGGCGCGCTGGGAAGTTCGCTGAAGGCAATCCTCGAAGAATTTCCGGCTGAAAGCATGCGGGAAGGCGATCTGTTCTTCATGAACGATCCCTACCGGGGCGGCACGCATCTGCCGGACATTACCGTGGCGATGCCGGTGTTCGCGGATGGACGGCTCGTCTGTTTCGCCGCCACCATGCTGCACCATCAGGACGTGGGCGGCATGCGGGCCGGTTCCGTGCCGCCCGATGCGGTGGACATCTTTCAGGAGGGGCTGCGGCTGCCGCCCATGCGGCTCGGGACAGGCCGGCGCATGGCGCGGGAAGCGGAAGCGCTGATCCGCGCCAATTCGCGCACGCCGGAAACGGTGTTGGGAGATCTCGGCGCGCAGATCGCGGCCGCCGTGCAGGCGGAAGCGGCGCTGCACCGGCTGGTCGGCGAGATGGGCGCGGATGCGTTCCTGGGCGGTGTGGCGCAGTGCCTCGACCTTGGCGAACAGGCGGCGCGGCAGGCGATCCGGGCGATGCCGACTGGACCATTCTTCGCGCAGGAAATGCTGGACCCTACGCCGGGGCTGCCGGACGTGGTGGTGAAGCTCCGGCTGGAGTTCCGGGACGGGATGTTCCGCGCAGATTTCACCGGTTCGTCGCCTCAGGTGACCGCACCCATCAATTGCGTGCGATCCGGGCCGTTTGCGGCCGCTTTCTACAGCCTGCTCAGCGTGATGGGGAAGGCGGCATTCCGTAACGGCGGCGCGGTGCGCCGCCTCAAGCTCATCCTGCCGGAGGCAAGCGCGGTGAATGCCTCCATGCCGGCGGCGGTAAATGCGCGGACGGGGATGGTGCGCGCCATCACGTCGGCGCTCCTGCAGGCACTGGCGAAGGCGGCTCCCGAACGCATGCCGGCGGCCAATTCCGGCATGTCCTATGTGCTTGCTTTCTCGGGCAGGCGGGAGGACGGCTCGCCTTTCGTCTCCACGGAGATCATTGCAGGCGGCGCAGGCGGCGGGCCGAGGGCCGACGGGGAGCCTGGCATTTCCACGGATGTGGGAAATGCCATGAACATGCCGGCGGAGGCGCTGGAGCCGCTCATTCCGGTGCGGCTGTTGAGTGCGGAAATCCGGCGCGGGTCGGGCGGCGCGGGACGTTTCAGGGGCGGCGACGGCATCCGCCGTGTCTACGAGGCGCTGGCAGACGGGATCCAGGTGTCGCTGCGCGGCGAGCGGTTCCACACGGTGCCACCGGGGTTGCTCGGGGGCCAGTCGCCGCAACCTGCCTGCGCGACGGTGCGGCGCGTTGACGGGACGATCGAGGTTCTGCCAACCCGGTCGACGCCGCGGCTCAACCGGGGCGACCGGTTGATCGTCGAAAGCTGCGGGGGTGCCGGCTATGGCCGTGCGGAAGGGAAGAGATGATGGCTCGAACGAAGTTCCGGACCGCAGGAGGTATTCGTGCAGCGGCCTGCGCATGACCTTCTGGACAAGGATGACAAGGAGGTCTCGCTCACCTTCGCCAAGGGACTGTCGGTACTGCTTGCCTTCCATGGCAAGGAGCGCGAGCTCTCCATTTCCGAGATCGCGCAGCGCACGGGGCTCAACCGCGCGGTTACGCGCCGGCTGGTGCGGACGCTGGAGCAGCTCGGCTATGTGAGCCAGGACAGGGGGCGCTTCCAGCTCACGCCGCGGGTGCTGCGGCTCACGCACGGGTTCATGGAAGCTCGAAGCATTCCGCAGGTGGTGCAGCCCGTGCTGCGGGCAGCGGCGCAGGAGATCGGCGAGTCCGTGTCGCTCTCCATGCTGGACGGGGACGAGGCGATATATGTGGCGCAAGCCTTCGTGCCGGGGCGATTCTCGCTCAACGCGGCTACCATCGGCACGCGGGTTCCGCTCGTACCCACGGCCATCGGGCGGGCGATGCTCGCCTTCCTGGACAAGGCCAGGCGCGACGCGATCCTCGACCGGCTGGCGGCGGGAGAGGACAGGGGCGCGCTGCACGACCGGAGGAGCTTCCTAGACTTGCTCAACCTCATTCGCATCAGCGGGTTCTCGGTCACGTCATCTGAATATGTGGAGGGCGTGAGCTCGCTTGCGGTGCCGGTTCTTTCGGCGGGCGGTGAGGCGGCGGGAGCGGTCTCGATCATCTTCCCGCAGGGGCAATATTCCGAAGAGGAAATACAGGGCCGGCTCAAGGATCAGCTCACGAAATGCGCGCAGGACGTGTCCGGCGTGTTCTGACGGGGGATCGGACCGCTTGCGGGAGAACGACAGAGACAGGGCGATGGACACGACGATCTTCACGGGGTTCGAGCTGGCGGCGCGCATCAAGCAGGGCGTGAAGGCGCGTGTCGCGGCTCTTGGCCGGCGGCCGCGCTGTACCCTGCTTCTGGACGGCAGCAATGCCGGGGCGGCAGCCTATGCGCAGCGCCTCGTGGCCTCCGCCGATGATGTGGGGATAGAGATGGTCCCGGCCGAATATGCGGCCAACGCGGAGGCGGTGCGGACGCAGCTTCAGGCCGAGGGAGATGCGATGATGGCGCTCTATCCGATCCCCAGTTTCATCGGGCGGGACGAGGTGGCCCGCCTGATTGGGCCGGAACGGGACGTGGACGGGCTGCATCCGCTCAATGCCGGCGGGGTGCTGCTCGGGGAGCGAAACGCCAGGCCGCCTGCCACGGCCAGGGCCTGCGTACTCATTCTCGAAGAGCTGCTGGGATCGCTGAAAGGCCGCGAGATCGCCGTGGTCGGCGCTTCGGCGGTGGTCGGACGTCCGTTGGCGCTGATGCTGCTCGACCGGGAGGCGACGGTCACGGTCTGCCATGCGGCAACGGCCGACCTTGCCTCACACACACGAGAAGCGGAGGTGGTCATCTCCGCCACCGGCGTGGCGGGCCTGATCAGGGCCGGACACATTACCGAAGGGTCGATCCTGCTCGATGTCGGCATCGTGCGGACTGAGAAGGGACTGGTGGGCGACGTCGATCTCGAGAGCGTGTCGGGCAGGGCTTCGCTCGTCACGCATGTGCCTGATGGGGTCGGTCCGGTGACCACCGCCTGCCTGCTGGAAAACATCGTCTCGGCAGCGGAAGCGCGCGCCATTTCCTGATTGCCTGCCGAATGGGAGAGAGGACCTGCCGGCGCAGGCGCTTCCGGCGGGCGATGGCCGTTGCCTTCCGTTTGTCTGGAAAACCATCAGATTCGGTCTTCCAATTTATTCCTGATTACAATAATCAAGTTTTCGACATTCGCCCACGATGGCCAGGATGCGGGAAGGGATCTGTCCTTTTCGGCGAAGAAGGGTCGACAGTTGATCTGGCGAGGCTGAATTGAGACGATATTGGCAGCACCCGGTCGGCACCGAACGCCAAGCGTGGGCGGGGCGGAGCATCCGCAGCCTGAAGACAAGACCGGAATCGACGTTACCTTTGGTAGCTCAGTAGACAGAGAATATTCATGACCCTGACAGCGGCGCGGCGCATGCGTGTTTCCAGAGTTGTTTCCCTCGCACTGGCGGCATGGATGGCCGTTGCGGGACCGGTGCTGGCGCAGACCGGAGAGACGATGACGCCGGCGCAAGAACAGGCGCCGCAGGCGGGCAGCCAGGCGGAACCGGTTCAGGCTCCCGCAGGCGGAGCGGAAGTGCCTGCCGCGGTTGCGCCGGAGGGTGAGGCACCGACCGTTCAGCCGCAGATGACCGAGCTGGTGGCGGCTGAGGCGGAGCGCGATCCGACGCTGCCGCACAATCTCTCACCCTGGGGCATGTTCATGGCGGCGGACTGGGTGGTGAAGGCGGTGATGATCGGCCTGGCCTTCGCTTCGCTCGTCACCTGGACCGTATGGATCGCCAAGTCGCTGGAGCTGGCGGGGGCGAAGGCGCGGGCGCGGCGCGCTCTGGACGCGATCGTTGCCGCCCATTCGCTTCAGGATGCGAGCAAGGCGCTCGAAGGGCGCAAGGGCCCCGCGGCGCTGATGGTGCAGGCGGCCGCCCATGAAGTGGCCGCCTCTGAGCCTACGCTGGACTTCGGCGGCGGGGACGGCCTCAAGGAACGCGTCTCCTCGCATCTCGCGCGCATCCAGGCGCAGGCGTCACGGCAGATGACGCGGGGTACGGGCGCGCTTGCCACCATCGGTTCGACCGCGCCCTTCGTCGGACTGTTCGGTACGGTCTGGGGTATCATGAACTCTTTCATCGGCATTTCGGAGGCGCAGACGACCAACCTTGCCGTCGTGGCGCCAGGCATTGCCGAGGCGCTGCTGGCGACTGCCATCGGCCTTGTCGCGGCCATTCCCGCGGTGGTCATCTACAACGTGTTCTCCCGCTCGATCGCGGGTTACAGGCTGCTGCTCGGGGATGCCGCGGCGGCGGTGGAGCGGCTTATCAGCCGGGACCTCGACTACCGGCTGACGGCGCCGCAGCGGCGGAAGCTGGCGGCTGCGGAGTGAGGCAATGGCCGGCAAGATCAACTCCGACCCGGAGAACGACGATCTCGTGGAAAACCACGAGATCAACGTGACGCCGTTCATCGACGTGATGCTGGTGCTGCTCATCATCTTCATGGTGGCGGCGCCGCTGGCGACCGTCGATATCAACGTGGATCTGCCGAAGTCGGCCGCAGCACCGCAGGCGCGGCCGGAAGAGCCGCTCTACGTCACTGTCGACAAGGACCTGAATCTGGCGGTCGGCAATGACCGGGTGGCGGAGGCGGAACTTAGCCAGGCGCTGGACCGCGTAACCCAGGGCGACAAGGAAACGCGCATCTTCCTGCGGGCGGACAGGACGGTCGACTATGGCGACCTGATGGAGGTGATGAACCTCCTGCGCACGGCAGGCTACCTCAAGATCGCACTCGTCGGGCTCGAGGCGCCCACGACGCCCGCCCCCGAAACGGAGGGTACCGCTAACCCATGAGCGGCCGGCCGGACATCGCATGGTCCAAGCATATGGGCAGGGCCTCCATAGGCAGGCTGCTGCTCTGGTCGGGCGCGGCAATCGTGGCGCTTGGCGCGCACGCGGGCGCGGCCTGGTGGATCATGCGCGTGCCGCCGCCCCCGCCGCTCGAGGCGGGCGAGCCGATTGCGATCATGATCGACCTCGCGCCGATGCCGGTGGCGCCGGCGGCGGAAGAGGAGATGGTCGCCGATACGGTCGATTCTGCTGCCTCGGAAGCGGTGGACGAGGCCGAGGAACTCGAGCCGGTCGAGCCCGTGGAGACGGCGCAGGAGGCTGAGCCGGACCCGGTGGAGACGGTGAGCGAGCAAGAGCCCGTTGAACCCGAGTCAGAGGTGGCCGAGGTTGAGGAGCCGGCCGAACCCGAGCCGGTGGAGCCGGAAGAGGTGGCGGAGATTGAGCCGGAGGTGCCCCTGCCGCAGGTGGCGCCTCTACCGACGCCCAAGCCAGACCCCAGGCCCGCACCCAAGGTCGCTGAAAAGCCCAAGCCGAAACAGGAGCAGCCGCAAAAGCAGGCGAAGCAGCAGAAGCCCGCGCCCTCGCGCGAGGCGCGGCCGACGAAGCTTGCGACCCAGCAGGCAGCCGCACAGCCTGCTGCGCCTCAGTCCAATCGCGGCGCCGCGTCCAACATCTCGCCAGCGCGCTGGCAGTCCAAGCTGATGGCGCATCTGGAGCGCCGGAAGCGCTATCCGGCCGAAGCGAAGCGCGCGCGGCAGGAAGGCACGGCGCAGGTTCGCTTCACGATTGACGAAAACGGCAATGTGCAGTCCGTGTCGCTCGCGGGGTCTTCCGGCTTCCCGGCGCTGGACGAGGAAGTGATCGCCATGGTGCGCAGGGCCTCGCCGGTGCCGCCACCGCCGCCCGGTGTCAGCCGCACCATCGTCGTGCCGGTGCGCTTCAATCTGCGGTGAGTTTAGAAATCGGGTGCCCAGAATGCCGGTCCGCCTCCATCCCGAGCGTTTCGAGGGATAAGCGGGACGACGCCGGGCATCTCGTGGCCAAGATGGGGCGCGCGCCGCCCGGCGTCACGGTATCCGGCCGTGAAAACAGAAACCCACCCCTTCACCCCTCGACGAGCACAAGGTGAAGGGATGGGTGATCATTGTCCCGTCCCGGGTATGCCCCCTCATGCCTTGACACGCGCAGCATGAGGGGAGGAGAGCATCAGATGTTCTGCTTCGTGCGCCAGCTGTCGGCGTAGTTCTCGCGGGCGTCGCGCGAGTACGGAACCGGCGAGACCTTGACGCGAATCTCGATCTGCTTGTGGCGCTCGACCGTGGTCTTCTCGGTGCCGCCATTCGGCTCGCCCCAGACGAGGGTGAGAACCTCGCCCATCTGGATGTCCGGATCGACGGTGGCCAGCGAGAGCATCTGGCGCTCGTTGAAGCTGTAGCCGGAGAACATCGAGAAGCCGACCACCTTGCCGTCCTTCATGACGGCGTCGTAGTTGGCCGACGCATAGTTGGAGAGCGGCAGGTCGATGTACTTGTAGTTCTCGATGCCGGGCTCCAGCATGGAGCGGAAGACCTTCGCCACATCGTCCGCGTTCCAGGCCAGCGTGACCTTGCGGCGGTGCGGCTTGTCGTGGATCTTCTCCAGCGCTTCGCGGCCGATGAAGTCATGGTCGAACTTCACGAACGGACCGTAGCCGATGTCATAGGGCGTGACGTAGTAGTCCTCGATGTTGTCGGACACGAAGCTGCCGCCGATCGAGCCGGTCGCCTCGTAACTGTCGACGCCAAGCCACTCACGGTATTCCTTCATCTCCGGATCGGTGTAGACGGCCGGGAGCGGCGAGGGGATCCAGCCGGACTCCAGCGTGTTGGTGGCGTAGGCGCGGGAGCCCACGGGCACGATGCCGAATTCGGCGCCGGCCTCGAGGATCGCGTTGCGGATCTCCTCGCCCTCCTCGTAGGGGCCCCAGATCTCCAGGCCCGGCGCGCCGGACATGCCGTGGCGCAGGCAGCGGACCTTGCGGCCGGCAATGTTGATCTCGCCCATGAAGAAGAACTTGATGTCCGGAATCGGGCCGCCGTTCAGCTTCTCGAGGATGGCCCAGGCATTCGGGCCCTGGATCTGGTAGCGGTAGCGGCGGCGGACCACCGGCTTGCCCATCGGGCGGGACGGCGAGCGGTCGTCGCGGTCATAGCGCAGGTTCTTGTAGCCGCCGGTCTCGGCGTGGAACTGCAGCCAGTTGACCGTCGGGGCGCGGCCGACGAAGAGGTACTGCTCTTCCTCCAGGCGGAACAGGATGCCGTCGCCGATCACATGGCCGCTGTAGCTCACCGGCACGAACTGCTTGGCGCGGTTGACCGGGAAGTTGTTGACGCTGTTGATGCCCGTGCGCTCGATCAGCTTGATGGCGTCGGGGCCCTCCAGCATGATCTCGCACATGTGGTGCGACTGGTCGAACAGCACCGCCGTCTTGCGCCAGGCAGCCTGTTCGTCGCGCCAGTTGGTGAATTCCGAGGGCACCACGGGATAAACGTAGGCGCCGATCTTGGAGTTGCGGAGCATGTGAACCACATTGCCCGCTTCCCGCATCTTTTCTTCGAGATTTTTTGCAGCCATTTCTTCCTCCTAGATGTCACCGGTGCAGTTCGCGCCCGCTCGCGGTCGCGCAAGGTGCGCTCGGCCGGCGGAGCCCTTGTCCCCTCATCGCCCGTGCCGAACTGCCACTGAAAAAGCGCAGGCCTCCTCAAGCCCGCCGTTTCCTCCCTCCAGAACGCTTGACTGGCATCGGCGCATCGCCGGTGCCGCAAGTCACCGTTCTCCGCGCCCGCCAATCTGTTTCCAAGTATACAATCACACCTGAAATGGCGCCGTGTCAATGCGCAATTCACCGTCAGGGAGCGGGGAGTCGATTGCCGGATACGCGAGGGGAAAATCAGGAAAAGCGACGATATATCAATTGGTTCATTTGTGAAATGCGTCGGGACTCTTGTCCGGGAGTGTGTCACTTCGCCAAGGGGTGCAGCTCACAACAAAGTATACGCGGATGCGGGTCAGGTCACATCCCCGACAACTGCGGATCTTCGTCAGGTTTCGCGCGTTAGCGTGGCGGCAGAATGACGATGGAAACGCACCGGTTCCGCCGGAAAGGAACGCAGCGGCAGATCGCGGGTTTGGAATATCAGGTGAGGCGCACGACCGATGTCAGACCGGCCAATCATAACGGAGCAAACGGACGCATTCACCGCGCAGCCGGCGGCCAGGCAGCCGGCGCGGCGCATCGCATGGGACAGGACGTGGCCGTTCCATCCCATGCTGCTCGCGGCTTCGTCGGTTCTGACCCTCATGTCCAACAACATGGATTTTACCGGCTGGGATGATGTGACTTCGTCGCTGGTCGTGGCGCTGGTCCTGGCCGGTAGCGTGCATGCGATCATCGCGGTCATCCGCGGGCGTCTTGACGCCACCTCGGCCATCATCGCCAGCATCTGGGTTGCGGGCATCCTGTACTACTTCACGCTCTTCGGCGGTATAAACCGATGGCTCGAGGGTGGGTTTCCGATGGTCCGGTCGTTGCCGGTGGCGATCGCGCTGCTCGTGGCCGCCACCGCTTTCGCGCTCCGGCTCGACGAGCGCGCGCGGCAGCTGAACGGGGCGCTGAACCTGATCGCGGTGGTTTTCCTGCTCGTGCCGTTCTGCAAGATCGTGGAGCATCAGTGGATCCACCGGGGCGCGCTGGACAGCCACGATCCCGCGGCCGCGATGGCGGAGATTGATCCGTTCATCACAGGCGCGGCGAGCGGGGAGGCTCCGCCGGACATCTTCCACATCATCTTCGACCGCTATGCCTCGGAGGGGGTTCTGAGACGGTATTTCGGTGTCGACAACAGTGACGTCGGCCGGTTCCTGGAGGATCGGGGCTTCTATCTCGCACGCGGCAGCAATTCCAATTACCAGAAGACGGGGCATTCGATCGCCTCGACGCTTCATATGGGCTATCTCGACGCGCTGGCGCGGGATCCGCGGGTAAAGGGCCAGAACTGGCGGCCGATCCACAAGATGCTGGACGACCACCGCGTGGGACGGTTCCTCAAGTCGCGCGGTTATCGCATCATCCAGTTCGGATCGTGGTGGGTCGGCACCTTCCGGAGTTCGCTGGCGGACGAAAACAGGCCGCACGGTTTCAGCGAGTTCGCCATGCTCTACTGGCGCACGACGATGGCCAGGCCGGTGTTCCATGTGTTGCCTGACACTCCCTTCACCATGCGTCTCGACTGGGATAACGGCCAGTGCCAGCGCATCCGGCCGCAGATCGAGGAGATCAAGAACGCGGGCCGAGATGGCGATCGGCCGGTCTACGTCCTTGCGCACATCCTCATCCCCCACGGACCCGAGAATTTCACGGCGACGGGGGAGTGCCTGAGCCTGGCGGAGGCAGCGAAGCGCGGACAGGAGAAGGGTTATCTAGAGCAGATCGAATATGCGAACCGCATCATACGGGAACTGGTGATGGCTTTGCAGGAGCCAGGGCGCCGGCCCGCCGTCATCATCCTGCAGGCGGACGAGGGACCCTTCCCGAAGCGGGACGGAACAATCCCATGGCACGAAGCGCCGGCGGATGAGCTGCGCATCAAGACCGGGATCCTCAACGCCTATTATTTCCCGGGCAGGGACTACAGTGGCCTGTGGCAGGACATCACGCCGGTGAACACCTACAGGGTGGTGTTCAACACCTATTTCGGAACGCGCCTGCCGATGCTGGAGGATAAGATCTATGCCTTCCCGTTCGACAGCAACATTTACGAGTTCCACGACGTGACCAGCAGGGTACGCGGACCGGGGCCTGTGGCCGGCGCGCGTCGGCCCGCCCGCCGGTCAGGGTGAGATTGCCGGACTGAAAGCTATTTGGTGCCGTACATGCGGTCGCCGGCATCGCCGAGGCCCGGCACGATGTAGCCCTTCTCGTTGAGGCACTTGTCGATGGCCGCGGTGAAAACCGGCACGTCCGGATGCTCGCTGGTGAAGTGCTCGATGCCTTCAGGCGCTGCCAGCAGGCAGACAAAGCGCAGGTTGGTCGCGCCGCGCTCCTTCAGCTTGGTGACTGCGGCGACGGCAGAATTGGCCGTGGCCAGCATCGGGTCGACGACGATCACCAGGCGGTTCTCAAGATCGCTGGGGGCCTTGAAGAAATATTCGACGGCCTGAAGGGTCTCGTGGTCCCGATAAAGGCCGATATGCGCCACGCGGGCCGCCGGGACGAGTTCCAGCATGCCTTCGAGTAGGCCGTTGCCGGCACGCAGCACCGAGGCGAAAACCAGCTTCTTGCCCTCCAGGATGGGCGCTTCCATGGTCTCCAGCGGGGTCTCGATGGTGCGCGTGGTCATCTCAAGCTCGCGCGTGACCTCGTAGCAGAGGAGGAGCGAGATTTCGCGCAGGAGCCGCCGGAAACTTGCCGTCGATGTGTTCTTGTCCCGCATGATGGTCAGCTTGTGCTGCACAAGCGGATGGTCGACGACAGTCACGCCCTGCATTGGAAATCTCCGTCTCGAATGGATCTGTTCTAGAAACTTTTAGCGATACAGCGAGCGGACTCATACCCGTCAACCGCGTTTCGGCAACAAAAATGTCGCCAAGAGCCATGCAGATCGGGGATAACTGCCATACTGCGGGACAATGCTACGCAGTCAAAGGTCCATTTCCGGGCCCTGATCCGGGGAGACCGGACAAAGCACCGCCCGTTGCCACCCTCTGTTTCCGGGCTGCGCGTGGGCGCTTCCAGAAATTCCGGCGGACGCTTGACCAGGATCATGGATTGGCAGAGGCTCGCGACAAAACTTAGCCGGAGCACTTGATCTACGCCAATGCCAAGAATACTTTAGAACTGTTCTAAACTGTAGAGAGCTGCCCATGCTCAGTCGATTTACCGCGCAGAAGCGCCCGTTTTCATCCCTGTCCGAACAGGAAATCCTTGCGCTCGCCATTTCGTCCGAGGAAGACGACGCGCGCATCTACCGTGCTTACGCGGACGCGTTGCGCGAGGAATATCCGCATTCGGCCGCCGTCTTCGAGGAGATGGCAGCCGAGGAGGATGGCCATCGCGCCGCGCTGATCGAGCTTCACCGGCAGCGGTTCGGAGAGCGGATCCCGCTGATCCGGCGCGAGCACGTGCGCGGCTATTACAGCCGCAAGCCTGACTGGTTGGTGCGACCCCTCGGCATCGAGCATGTGCGTGCGCAAGCCAAGCTGATGGAGGAAGAGTCCGCCCGCTTCTACATGGAGGCGATCAAGCGCACCGAGGACGCGGCGACGCGAAAGCTGCTGGGCGATCTCGCTTCGGCGGAGCAGGGGCACGAGAAGCTTGCCGACCAGCTCGAGAAGAAGCATCTCACTCCGGAAGCCGTCGAGGAAGAAAAGCAGACGGAGCGCAGGAAGTTCATCCTCACCTACGTGCAGCCGGGGCTTGCCGGCCTGATGGACGGCTCGGTGTCCACGCTCGCGCCGATCTTCGCTGCGGCTTTCGCGACGGGCGACACGTGGCAGACCTTCCTCGTCGGCCTCGCCGCATCGGTGGGTGCGGGCATTTCGATGGGCTTCACCGAGGTCGCCTCGGATGACGGCGTCATCTCCGGCCGCGGCTCGCCCATCAAGCGGGGACTGGCCACCGGCATCATGACCACGCTCGGCGGCCTCGGTCACGCGCTTCCCTACCTCATTCCGCACTTCTGGACGGCAACGATCACAGCCTTCGTCGTGGTGTTCATCGAACTGTGGGCGATCGCCTTCATCCAGAACCGCTACATGGAAACGCCGTGGAGCAGGGCCGTCTTCCAGGTGGTGCTCGGCGGTGCGCTGGTGTTCGCCACGGGCATGCTGATCGGCAGCGCGTAGTCTCACGCGCTGTTGTTCCCTCTCGTGGTGCGGCTGCCGAAGCATGAGGGGGGAGGGCATCGGTGTCCCGTGGGCCCGATGTCTTGCACGGGCTCTGGTTTGTACCGCTCACCCGCCGACGGGCTCTGCCCGTCACCGCACTCCGGTGGCTCACTTCGCCAAGGCTCAGCATGAGGGAGCGGCCGACGAGTGGCGAGACTACTTCGCCGGCAGAAGGCCACTTTCCTCCCAGGGAACCAGCGGGGCAGGCACGTCGCAGGTCTTTTCCGGCGACTTGCAGATGTCGGCGATAACGCAGCGGGTGCACTCCGGCTTGCGCGCCTTGCAGACGTAGCGGCCATGCAGGATCAGCCAGTGGTGCGCGTGGAGAAGGTATTTCTCGGGCACCACCTTGAGGAGCGCCTCCTCCACCTCGTCCACGTTCTTGCCGGGAGCCAGCCGGATCCGGTTGGCGACGCGGAATATGTGCGTGTCGACCGCCATGGTCGGCTGGCGGAAGTACATGTTCAGCACCACGTTCGCCGTCTTGCGGCCGACGCCGGGAAGCTTCATCAGTTCGTCGCGGTCGGCGGGAACCTCGCCGCCATAGTCGCGGATCAGGGCTTCGGAGAGCAGGATGACGTTCTTCGCCTTGTTGCGCCAGAGGCCGATCGTGCGGATGTATTCGCCGAGCTTCTCCTCGCCTAGCGCCAGCATCTTCTCCGGCGTGTCGGCCACCTTGAACAGCTCGCGCGTGGCCTTGTTCACGCCGGCGTCGGTGGCCTGCGCGGACAGCACGACCGCGACCAGGAGCGTGAACACGTTGACGTGTTCGAGCTCGCCCTTCGGTTCGGGCCGCTGAACCGCAAAGCGGCGGAAAATCTCGTCGAGCTCATCCTCCGTGTAGGCGGTGAGGCGGGATTTGGGCCGTGCGCGTCGAGCGGTCGCCCTTGACGGCTGGGGGGCGCCCGGCGCACTGTCATTTACGGGTAAGGTTTGAGGCTTCGGCTTTTCCATAAGCGCTCTATAGTCCGAACGATGCTGCAAGAGAATGCCGCCGATACGCCTTTCTTCAAGGCGCTTCTGATTCCGTACCGTTCGCTCGGGCGGACGGGCTTCCTTGTTCTCATGGCCTTCATGCTGGGGGCCTGGGCATTCGTGGCCATCACCTTCTACAGCATGGGCGCGTGGCCGATCATTGGCTTCTTCGGACTGGACGTGCTGGCGCTTTACGTCGCCTTCCGCGTCAACTACCGGGCGGCGCGGGTGCGGGAGGAAATCGCTCTTTCCCGAACAAGTCTCGTGATCCGCAAGGTGCCGCTCTCGGGCCGTGTGGAAGAGCATCGCTTCAATCCGTTCTGGACGCGCTTCAACATCCGTCGCGGCCCGGAGGACATCATCGCGGAGATGATGGTCGAGACGCGCGGCATGCGCGTGGCGATCGGTTCGTTCCTCAATCCGGATGACCGGGAAAGCTTCGCCAGCGCCTTCGGGCAGGCCCTGGCCGCGGCGAAGCGGTAGCCTTTCGGGTCGAAACGTTTTCGCAAGAATCGGGTGGCGGTGTCGGTGCTGCCGACGCATATTTCACGGCAAGGAGGAATGCCATGCGAGCCGAACTTGCCGTGCTTGACCGTGACATCACGCCGGCGGGCGGAGACTATGAGCTTGTCCGCCGCGTGATCGAGAAAATCAGCCTGGATTACCGCCAGCAGCCAACCCTGGAGCAGCTGGCGGCCGATGTGGGCGTTCCTCCCACGACGCTTCAGAAAGTATTCACCCGCTGGGCGGGGCTGTCACCGAAGGCCTTTCTTCAGGCTGTGACGCTCAATCACGCGCGGCGCCTGCTGGACAAGGGGATGCCGCTGCTGGAAGCTTCGCTCGAGCTGGGGCTATCGGGGCCCGGCAGACTGCACGACCTGTTCGTCACGCACGAGGCGCTGTCGCCGGGCGAATACAAGCTGCGCGGCGCGGGGCTCACGTTCCGCTATGGCTATCACCTGTCGCCGTTCGGAGTGGCACTCCTGATGATCACCGACCGAGGTCTGGCAGGCGTGGCCTTCGCGGACGCCGGGGAAGAGCAGCAGGCGTTCGAGGACATGCGCTCGCGCTGGCCGAACGCCACCTATGTGGAGGATCCGCAGGCCACGGCCCCCTACGCGGAGCGCATCTTCAACCCGTCGCGATGGCGGGATGCGGAGCCGCTGCGCATCGTCATGATCGGTACCGATTTCCAGGTGAAGGTCTGGCGGGCATTGCTCAGGATCCCGATGGGAAGGGCGCGGACCTATTCGGACATTGCCGCCGAGATCGGTTCGCCAAGAGCCTCCCGCGCCGTGGGCGCGGCGATCGGAGCCAATCCCATCTCGTTCGTGGTGCCCTGCCACCGGGCCATCGGCAAGTCCGGCGCACTGACCGGCTATCATTGGGGGCTCACGCGCAAGCGGGCCATGCTCGGGTGGGAAGCTGCCCAGCTGCGTAGGGCGTTGGCAGGCTGAGGGGGGCCGAGAAGGGCGCACCCCTCAATGGCGCCAGAACCCGCGCGGATTGCAGCTGCCCGAAAGGCAGGTTCCTGACTGCCCGATCCTTGTTCCGGCCGCGAATACACAGGACAGTCCCCGGAGCCGGAGGGTGTCCGTCCCACATTCTTGAACTTTTTTCCCGATCCACCATATCTGGGTTGCAAGGTCGCCTGATGGGGCCTTGCCACGACGTCGCTCATTGAGGACAGAGAGAAATGACGCGCATGACGCCCTTTTCAAACCCGTTGTTCCTCGGGTTTGAAAGCATGGAAAAGACCCTCGAACGGATCGCCAAGTCGGGGGACAGCTATCCTCCGTACAATATCGAGCGCATTCGACGGGGGAACGGCAAAGGTGAGCTTCTCAGGATCACGCTCGCGGTAGCCGGATTTTCGGAACACGACCTCGAGGTGACGACCGAGGAGAACCAGCTCATCATTCGCGGCCGTCAGTCGGACGATACCGAACGCGAGTATCTCCATCGCGGCATTGCTTCGCGCCAGTTCCAGCGCGTGTTCATGCTGGCCGATGGAATGCGGGTGCTCGGGGCGGAACTGCGCAACGGTCTGCTCTCGATCGACCTGGACAGGCCGGAACCCGAGAGGCTTGTACAAAAGATAAACATTTCAGTGCGAGACTGATGACGTCTTGTAACGCCTGATCTGCAAAGGAACCGAATGGCTCTTGTGCGGGTTGGTCCTTGAAGACGGCCCGCCCCTAAGGAGGCTGATATGGTGGAAAACGGACGCAGGATTACAGTTACTCCGCAGCAGCTGGCAGCGCTGGGAGAAGGTGCCATTGCCTATGTTCGTGAAATGGCGGTGGAAGAGCTGCGCGGAAAGTTCCCCGGCATGCCTGAACTGGCGCCCGGCACGAAGCTCTGGGCCCTCTTTGCTGCAAACGGTCAGCCCATCCTGCTTGCCGATGGGCCGGAGGCCGCACTCGCCGGTGCATTCCAGAATGACCTGAAGCCGGTGAGCCTGCACTGAGCACCAGCAAGACCCTGTGTAGGCGCGGAAACGCGAACAGATTCTGATCATTCACGGCCGAACCGGAATGACGGCTCATGGAGCCTGATGGCTTCCGAATTGTTATTGCTCTCCAAGCTCATCCTTCGACGAGCTCGGTATGGGGGCCGTGAGCCGGAAGAGTGACGAAGGCGGCCGGTCAGACCGCCTTGCACTTCTCCTCGGCTTCCAGAAGGAAGGAATAGATGGCCGCGGCGTCGCGTGTGCCCCTGATCTTCGCGGTCACATCGCGCTCGCGCATCACGCGGGCGACGAGCGACAGCGCCTTCAGATGGTCTGCGCCGGCTCCCTCGGGAGCCAACAGCAGAAAGACCAGATCCACCGGCTGGTCATCCAGGGATTCAAAGTCGACGGGCGTTTCCAGGCGGGCGAAGACGCCGGTGATCCGGTCGATACCCGCGAGCTTGCCGTGCGGGATGGCCACACCATAGCCTGCGCCCGTGGAACCAAGCCGTTCCCGCTGGAGGACAGTGTCGAAGACCTGACGCTCTGGAAGGCCGGTGATTGCAGCAGCCCGTTCTGCCATGAGCTGGAGAACCTGCTTCTTTGAGTTCGCCTTCAAGGCCGGCATGATCGCCGAAACCTCCAACAGATCTCTCAGGTGCATGCTGTCCCTATCCTCTGCTCAGCGGAATGCCTTGCGGTCCGTCGACTCTGCTTACTGGGCAGTGCTCGAAGGATCAATCCACCCGATGTTTCCGTCAGCACGTCTATAGACGATGTTGATTTCGTTGTTGCTGGCATTTCGGAATACAACCACCGGGTTGTCGCGCATGTCCAGCTCCAATACGGCATCCGCCACGCTCATGGACTTGAGCGGAACGCGAAGCTCCGCCACCACGGCGGGCGCATAGCCCTCCTCGACCTCATGCTCTTCGTCCTCCGGACCAGTCATGATGCGATAGGACATTTCGGCGCCATCCGCCAGACCGTCCCCGGAAGTTGGATAGCTGCGCGATTTCAGCCTGCGATTGTAGCGGCGCAGCCGCTTTTCCAGGCGCTCGGACGCAATTTCGAACGCAAGCTGCGGCTCCTGAGCCTGGCCGGTCGCCTGAAGCTCGGCGCCACTGTCGAGACGGATCATGCAATCGGCCGTGAAACCGGCACGCTCCTTGATCATGTTCACATGGCCCGAATAGCCACCGTCGAAATATTTCGTGACAGCTTCCTCGATCTTGCCTTCGATGCGTGTCCGGAAGGCCTCGCCTACGTCCATATGCTTACCAGAAATGCGCAGACTCATTTTTACTGAAACCTTTTGGCCGGTTAGCGATGCTAGAGAGTTTATACTTGTGATCGGCGCTTACAAGCTTGAGCGGCAATCAAATGTGAAACTATCCGGACGCCGATCGTATCCCCTTAATCCTTGTCAAATCTCCACGCAGGCCTTCTCCACCGTGGAAGCGGGCGCTTCTAGTGGGTTCCGGCAACCCTGTCAATCCAAGGGGGCGTACCGGCCGTCGAAACGACGGAAGGATATCACCGCTGGGCGGCCAGCGCCTTCTTTTCCCGCCGGCGCTGGACGGAAGAGGGGAGGGACATGGCTTCCCGGTATTTCGCCACGGTGCGGCGGGCGATGTCGATGCCTTCCTTCTTCAGGATATCGACCAGGGCATCGTCGGAGAGCACGTTGTCGGCCGTCTCCTGGTCGATGAGCTGCCGGATGCGGTTTCGCACCGCTTCCGCGGAATGAGCATCGCCCCCGTCGGCGGAGGCGATCGCGGCGGTGAAGAAATAGCGCATTTCGAACATGCCGCGCGGGGTCAGCATGTACTTGTTGGCGGTGATGCGGCTGACGGTGGATTCGTGCATGCCGATGATGTCGGCAATCGTTTTCAGCTTGAGGGGGCGAAGGTGGCTGACGCCGTGGGTCAGGAAGGCCTCCTGCTGGCGGACGATCTCGGAGGCGACCTTGAGGATCGACCTGGCCCGCTGGTCGAGGGCACGGACGAGCCAGTTGGCGTTCTGCAGGCATTCCGAGATGAACGCCTGGTCCTGCTTGCCCGACCTGGCCGAGACCTGCGCGCAATAGGCCTGGTCGACCAGGACGCGGGGCAAAGCCTCCTCGTTGAGCTCCACCCGCCAGGAACCGTCGGGCGCGGGGCGGACGATCACGTCCGGCACGACCGGCGCGGAGCTGCCGGAGGCAAAGGCGGTGCCCGGCTTGGGATCGAGGGCTCGGATCTCGGCGATCATGTCGGCGAGGTCGCTCTCGTCCACGCAGCAGATCTTGCGCAGCGCGGCAAAATCCCTGCGGGCAAGGAGGTCCAGGTTGTCAAGCAGGGCCTCCATGGCAGGGTCGAGACGTCCCTTCGCCCGAAGCTGGATGGCAAGGCATTCGCAGAGATTGCGCGCGAAGAGGCCGGGCGGTTCGATGTTCTGCTGGAGCGTCACCAGGATGCGCTCGAGTTTCGCGCGGGTCGTGCCCGTTCGCTCCGGCAGCTCGTCGAAGTCGGCGAGATAGCCGGAGTCCTCCAGCGAGTCGGCGAGGTGGAGGGCCAGAAAGCGGTCGGCCGGATCGCGGAAGATCAACGGGATCTGCTCCTGGACCACGTCGCGCAGGGTGCGCGGGGCGGCTGCGAAGGACTCGGCGTTCCAGTCGTCGTCGGACAGGGTGGAGCCATGGCCACCCGCGGACTTCCACTGGGCGGAGAGGTCCGGGCTGATCGTGTCGTGACGGCCGGGATCGTCCGGGTAGAGGTTCTCCAGAGAGGCGTCCAGTCGCTCCGAGATGATCTCGGCCTCGGACTGCTGCTGGGGTTGCGGCTGCTGCTCCTCGGAGGAGCGGGATTCGTCGCGGACGAGGAGGGGGTTTCTTTCGATTTCTTCGGAAACGTACTGTTCCAGCTCAACGGCGTTGAATTGCAGCAGCTTGATTGACTGCAGCAGCTGAGGAGTCATCACGAGGGACTGGGTCTGCTGTAACCCGAGTACCGGCTTTAGCGACATCGCTCGTCCTCACCCCCTGACCGCAGCGCGACGGCTGCGCGGGGATAAGAATGGCCTGAGACTTGCTTGTCAAGAATTCTACGGTTGTCGGAGCGCGTTTTTTGACGCGGGTGGGACGTCGCACACACGGGATTGACGAAAGTTTGGAGATCCGCGCTCAGTGCGGGCCAAGACGCGGGACTGATCAGCCCGAAACCTGAGCAGGGCCGGTCTGCCATCCAGCAGACCGGTTTCCCGTTCCGCCCGTGTCAGAGCGCAAAACCCTCGCCGAGGTAGAGGCGGCGGACATCGGGATTGCCGACGATGTCCTCGGGCTTGCCGTGGGTCAGCACCTGCCCGGCGTGAATGATGTAGGCGCGGTCGATGAGGCCCAGGGTTTCGCGGACATTGTGGTCCGTGATCAGCACGCCGATGCCCCGCGAGGTGAGGTGCTTCACCAGTTGCTGGATGTCGGTCGCCGCGATGGGGTCGATGCCGGCGAAGGGTTCATCCAGCAGCATGAAGTTGGGTTTGCTGGCGAGCGCGCGGGCAATCTCCAGACGGCGGCGCTCGCCGCCCGACAGGGCGATGGAGGGCGCCTTGCGGAGATGGCTGATGTGGAACTCTTCGAGCAGGGAGTCGAGCATCTTCTCGCGCTCCTTGCGGCTCTTCTCGACCACCTCAAGTATGGCGCGGATGTTGTTCTCGACCGACAGGCCGCGGAAAATGGAGGATTCCTGCGGAAGATAGCCGATACCAAGGCGGGCGCGGCGATACATGGGCATGGCGGTTACATCGAAGCCGTCGATATGAATGGTGCCCTGATCCACGGGAACGAGCCCCGTCACCATGTAGAAGCAGGTCGTCTTGCCGGCGCCGTTGGGGCCGAGCAAGCCCACAGCTTCGCCCGCGCGCACGCCAAGCGACACGCCATTGACGACCTGGCGGCCCTTGTAGGCCTTGGTCAGGCCGCGCGCGATCAGCGTCCCCTTGTAACGCTCCAGTTCGTCCAGGTTGGGGCCGGTTGAGTTGCGGGGCGTGCGTTTCCGGGGCGTATTATCGAGCATTGCGGTCCGGGGGAGTGATGAGCATCTTGACGCGACCGGCCGACGAGTTGCCGTTCTTGCAGCTCTCCAGCGTCGCTTCGCCGTTGCGGCCGCGAATGACCAGCTTGCAGCCAACGATCACGTTCTCGCCTTCGGTGAGGACAACTTCCTTGCCGGTCAGTTCGAGAATTTCGCTGCGCATGTCGTAGAAGCCGCGATCGCCGGTCGCCACCTGCTTGTCCGACTTCACATAGACCCCGCCCTCGACTTCGATGCGCTCGATGTTGTTGCCCGAGGCCGTGCCGGGCGTGGTGCCACGGGCGAAATAGACGGTCATCTTGCCCGAACGCAGCAGATTCGGGCCCTGAACGACCGAGACATTGCCGGTCAGAACGTTGACGCGGCCCTCTTCCAGGACCTCGAGGCGATCGCCCTGGATCTCGAGCGGCTCGTCATTGCTGAAATTCAGGCCTTCGCGCATGTTTTGCTGCGCCACGGCCAGACCCGGCAGGGCCGACAACAGGGCCAGGGTACAGGTTAGGCGGACCAGGTCAGTCCACGGCTTCTTGCGCATCGGTCGCCCCTCTCTTGATCTCTGACGGCTGAACCTGGATGTGGACCCCTCCATCAAATACCAGCTTCTTGCCGCCTTCGGCAGTCTCAAATCTTTCCGCTTCGATGCGGACACCATTCATCTGGATCGTCACGGGCTGGTCAGACTGAACCGTCCGGTTGGCCAGATCGACTTCCGCAGATTGCAGCTTCGCGTGTATGCCCGATGTGGTCTCTATGTCGATAGACTTGTCGAGCAAAAGACGGCTGGACTGACGGTCCAGACTGCCGCCGCCGGCGACGATCTGTGCGCTGTCCTTGTCGCCGAACGGGATCGTCGCGGCAATTTCCTCAAGCGAGAAGGTGCCGAGCGGCTCGCCCACCGGCTGCCGCGCCTTCTTCGCCGTGATCGAGTAGCGCTGGTTGTTCCTCGTGAACCCGTCCAGCGTCGGGTTGGACATGACAAGCTCGCCGTTCTCGACGGTCGTGTCGATGATGTCCACCTTGGCCGCGCCGAAACGGGGAAGATAAGAGTAGCCGAAGAATGCGATCACAATCAGCGTGGCCGCTACAGGCAGGACGATCTTCAGCGTCTTCACCTTGCGAGAGTGCCGCGCCGCAAGCGCAAACGCTTCCACACCGCGTTCATTGCGGCGGAATGTGCTGCCTCCCGGCGATTCTGTCAGCACGTCTCCCATCAATGCCCCTTTGTGTCTGCCTGTACATATGTCCTGGAACCGAAACCGCCAGTCTCGCGGGGCACGGGTCGCCGCGCTGATTTCCAATTTCGGCCAGAATAGCTTCTAATCAAGCACCGTGAATATACGTATTCTGATATATCTTGGTGAATCCGGGATGAACGGGCACCAAATTTCGCCCCCGATCAACAAGCCCGCATCTTCCGGTAGCTGATATGAGATCTTTCGTCTAAAAAACAAGCCCTTATGATTCTCAGAGAGGTGGTTTATGCCGTCCAGAGTTGACGAAATCATGGATCGCCGTAGCCTGCGGCGCAAGTTGACCTTCTGGCGGGTCATGACGCTCCTCGTCATCGCTGCGGCAATTGCCGGCGTGGCGCAATACGCCGTCACGGATACGCGGGGTGACCATATCGCGCGCGTCCGGGTCGAGGGCACCATCACGGAAGACGAGAAGCTGCTCGAGATGCTGGACCAGATCCGGAAGGATGATCGCGTGAAGGGCGTGATCCTGACGGTCGATTCTCCGGGCGGCACCACGGTCGGGGGCGAGGCGATCTTCAACTCCGTCCGCAAGCTGACCGAATCGAAGCCGGTCGTCGCCCAGGTCGGGACGCTGGCCGCGTCTGCCGGCTACATGATCGCCAGTGCGGCAGACCACATTGTCGCCCGGCACACGTCGATCGTCGGGTCCATCGGCGTCATCGTGCAGGTGCCGAACGTCGCCGGCCTCATGGAGAAGATCGGCGTCGGCGTAACCGAGATCAAGTCGTCGCCGCTCAAGGCGGAGCCGTCGCCCTTCTCCCCGGCGACCGAAGAGGCGAGGCAAATGGTTCAGAACATGGTGCGCGACAGCTACGAGTGGTTCATGGACCTGGTGGCCTCGCGGCGACCGCTGACGAAGGAAGAGGTTCGCCGGCTCTCGGACGGTTCCATCTTCACCGGGCGGCAGGCGCTGGAACGCAAGCTCGTCGACGCCCTGGGCGGCGTGGAGGAGGCCAAAGCGCATCTGGTGGAGAAGGGCGTCGCGGAAGAGCTCGAAATCGTCGAGTGGGAGCCGAAGCAGTCGGATGGCCCGTGGCTGCTTTCCGAAACCGCGGCCTTTTGGATGGGCGGCATGCGAGGCTTTGACATCAATGCCGCGCTGAAGGAAATCGGCGCCGAGCGGTTGTTCCTTGACGGTCTCCTGTCCCTCTGGCAACCTGAAAACGGGTTGGCTGGAGATTGAAAACTCTAGCAAAATCCGTGTAATAGGTCTCACGATACCTGAAACCGGCGGAACCTTATCATGATCAAATCCGAACTCGTGCAGATCATCGCGAACCGCAATCCGCATCTCTTCCTGCGTGACGTGGAAAACATCGTCAACGCGATCTTCGACGAGATTGCAGATGCGCTCGCGCAGGGGAACCGCGTCGAGCTGAGGGGTTTCGGGGCCTTCTCCGTTAAGAATCGTCCGGCCCGCGTCGGGCGCAACCCGCGCACCGGCGAGGCCGTTCACGTGGAAGAAAAGTGGGTCCCCTTCTTCAAGACAGGCAAGGAGCTGCGGGAACGGCTGAACGCCGGGAAGTGACGATCCCGTTCCCCGGATAATCCCATGTTCAATCGAATCGTCCTCACCGTCATCCTGGTGCCTCTGGCCGTGATCCTGATCGCGCTGGCGGTGGCGAACCGGGGACCGGTCGTATTCACGCTCGATCCGTTCAATCCGGGCAACCCGGCGCTCAGCGTCGAGCTGCCTCTGTTCGTGTACCTGCTGCTGGCGCTGATGCTCGGCGTGGTGGTGGGCAGTACCGTCACCTGGTTCCGGCAGGGGCGCTACCGCCGGCTCGCGCGGCAGTCGCAGGTGGCGGAGCGTGAGCGGACGAAGGCGACGAACGAGGGCGAGCGGCCGCAGGGTACCGCACTCGCGCGGTACTAGGGCCAAGTCCGCCGGGCCAATGCGCCTGCGCGCGAGTCCCGGCGACAAATCACGGGCCGAGACTTGTGAGCGCGCTTGCGCGGCCGCAGGTTGCCGCTTCCGATTGCGCCGGTTTCTCCTCTATGGCACAAGCTGCCAAAATCACCGCGCCACGGACTGTTCCGCGTTGAGGTCTTGACCCGTGGCGCCGCAAAGGGCAGCGGCCATACAGCAAGCTTGGAGCCTCCGTTGAAGACGTTTCGCGAGAAAAAGCATCAGCCGGCACCGAGCCGCGAGGATCAGGGTGCGCAGGCAAGACCGGCGCCGCGGCGCTCGGCGCGGCCGCAAGGCGCGCTGCCGGCCGAGCGGCTGCCGGTGATTCTGGAGGTGCTGCCCAACAAGGACTATGCGCTGCTCGACTCGGGCGACGGGCAGAAGCTCGAGCAATATGGCCCGTACCGGATCGTGCGGCCGGAGGGACAGGCGATCTGGCGGCCGGCGCTGCCCGAGTCGGAGTGGGCGAAGGCGGATGCGATCTTCACCGGCGATACGGACGAAGAGGGCATGGGGCGCTGGCGGTTTCCCAAGACACCGCTCGGGGAAACCTGGCCCATGCGGCACGAGGACATCGACTATCTCGGCCGGTTTACCTCGTTCCGGCATGTCGGCGTTTTCCCCGAGCAGGCGACGCACTGGGCCTTCATGCGGTCGTTGATCGAGAACGCGAAGCGCCCCGTGAAGGTGCTCAACCTGTTCGGCTACACGGGGCTCGCCTCGCTGGTGGCGGCCAAGGCCGGGGCGCATGTGACCCACGTTGACGCTTCCAAGAAGGCCATCGGCTGGGCGCGGGAGAACCAGGAACTGGCGCGGCTCACCGACAAGCCAATCCGCTGGATCTGCGAGGACGCGATGAAGTTTGTCGAGCGCGAGGTCCGGCGCGGCAATGGCTACGAGATCATCCTGCTCGATCCGCCGGCCTACGGGCGCGGGCCCAAGGGCGAGGTATGGCAGCTGTTTGAGCATCTCCCGGCGATGGTCGAGGCCTGCCGGCAGATCCTGTCGGACAAGCCGCTGGCGGTGGTGCTTACAGCCTACTCCATTCGCGCCTCCTTCTTCGCCATCCATACGCTGATGCGGGACAGTTTCGCCGGCATGGGCGGATGCGTGGAATCCGGCGAACTGGTCATCCGCGAGCAGGCCGCGGGCCGCGCCCTGTCAACATCACTCTTTTCGCGGTGGGTAGCTGAATGAACGAGACACGAGCCAAGGCAACCGCGCCCGGCAGGGTGAAGGAAATCACCAGCCTCTCCAACCCGCTGGTGAAGGACATCAAGGCGCTCGCGCTAAAGAAGTACCGCGAGCGCGACAATGCCTACATGGCCGAGGGGCTGAAACTGGTGATCGACGGGCTGGATGCCGGGTGGACGATCCGCTTCTTCATCTTCGCCAAGGCGGACAACGGCAATCCGGCCGTGGAGAAGGCTGCCGCCCGGACCGTGGCCGCTGGCGGAACGGTGCTCGAAGTGAGCGAGAAGGTACTTTCAGCCATCACCCGGCGCGAAAACCCGCAGATGGTAGTGGGCGTGTTCGAGCAGCGCTACCGTCCACTCAAGGATATCCGGCCAGCGCCGGGCGACGTCTATGTGGCGCTGGACCGGGTTCGCGATCCCGGCAACCTCGGCACGATCATCCGCACGGCGGATGCCGTTGGCGCCAAGGGCGTGATCCTTGTGGGCGACTGCACGGATCCGTTCGCGATCGAGGCGGTACGGGCGACGATGGGTTCGCTCTTCGCAGTACCGCTGACGGAGACCGATGAGGAGGAATTCCTCGCCTGGCGGAAAGGTTTTAAAGGACTGGTCGTCGGCACCCATCTCAAGGGGTCGGTGGACTATCGCACCGTTGACTACTCGAAGGGGCCGGTGCTGCTCATGATGGGCAACGAGCAGAAGGGCCTGCCCGACAGCCTGGCGGAAGCCTGCGACAAGCTCGTGCGCATCCCCCAGGCCGGCAAGGCCGATTCCCTCAACCTGGCGGTCGCGACCGGCGTGATGCTCTACGAGATCCGCCGCAGCGCCTTCCCGCTGACAGGGGAGAATGGCCGATGAGACGCAGCACTGCCTGGTTCATCTTCACGGTGGTCGCGGCGGTCGTGTTCGACCAGGCCATCAAGCTGTGGGTCGAGACCAACATGCCGCTCCACAGCCGCATCGACCTCATACCGTTCCTGTCGCTGCTGCATACGCAGAACACCGGGATCGCGTTCTCCTTCCTGTCGGACCTCGGCAGTCCGTGGCTAGGAGTGATCGCCATCGCGATCATCGTCTTCGTGGCGGTGCTCGCATTCCGGACCGATCCGCACCAGATCTATGCGCGGACAGGCTTCGCGCTCATCATCGGCGGCGCGATCGGCAACCTGATCGACCGGCTGATCGGCGGCTACGTGGTGGATTATGTGTATTTCCACACGCCGGTCTGGTCCTTCGCCATCTTCAACCTGGCCGACGCCTTCATCACGGTCGGCGCGGGGCTGGTGATTTTCCAGGAGTTCCTCGTCTGGCGGCAGGGGCGATCCGCGAACCGCGCCTCGGAGTGACCGGAGGATTCGTTCGCCGCTGCAGGAAAGCCCTCCCGGATCCGATGGGCTGGCTGCCTCCGGTTTTCGCGCGAAAAGCGGCGGGCTCCCGGAGGCGGAACGGATCGCGAAAGCCAGTCAACGGTCAATTCGACATGGCTGCAGCGATTTGCGTTTGAGGGCGTTTGTCCCTAAAAATGTGTCCATGAGGGAAGGGTGGGGCATGCAACCGGGCGGGAGAAATCCTGCCATCAAGGGACATCAGGAGGATGTCCGGTCGGCGCTCGGTGCGCTGGGAGACGTGGTCATTCAGTATGATCACGACGGCCGGATCCTCTGGTGCAATCCGCAGCTCTGCTTTCTGCTGGAATGCGCGGCCTCCGATCTCAAGGGCAAGCTTCTTCCGGAACTGGGTATCGATATTCCGGTCGGTCCGGGGAGTCCTGCGGAAGATGGACCACCGGAAAGCGTGGTTCACACGGGACAGGGCGTTCGCTGGTTCTCGTGGCGCGAAGTGGAGCTGGAGGACGAGTACGGTGGGAGAAGCCGCTTCGCGCTTGCCCGCGACATCACGCACATCAAGCAGCGGGAGGCTGCACTCATCGAGGCGCGCGAACAGGCGGAGCAATCGAGCCTTGCCAAGTCGCGACTCCTGGCAACCGCGAGCCATGAACTCCGCACGCCCATGAACGGCGTGATCGGCATGGCGGGCCTGCTCGCCTTTACTCCGCTGACGCCCGAACAGCAGACCTACGTCCAGGCCATTCGCACATCAGCCGAATCCCTGCTGAAGCTCGTGAACGAACTCCTCGACCTGTCGCGAATCGAAGCCGGGCGGCTCGTGCTCGAACCGCAGCGCGTCTCCGTTCGCGAGCTCATCGAGAGCGTGGTGGAGCTGCTCGCCGCCAATGCCTTCGAGAAGGACATTGCGGTGGCCTCGCATATCGCTCCCGACGTGCCCGACAGTTTCACGGTCGATCCGTGGCGGCTGCGGCAGGTGCTGTTCAATCTCGTCGGCAACGCGATCAAGTTCACCGAGAAGGGCGGTGTTCTGGTGACCGCAGAATGCAGCAGGCCGGACGAGATCATGTTCACCGTCGAGGACACCGGCCCCGGCATGAACGGCGAGACGGTGGCCCGGCTTTTCCGGGAATTCGAGCAGTCGGGCGACCGGACGCGGCACCCTCAACAGGGCGTGGGGCTTGGGCTGGCCATCACCCGCCGTCTCGTGGTGGCGATGGGCGGATACATTGCCGTTGAGACGGCTCCGGGCCAGGGTGCTGCTTTCAGGGTCTTCCTGCCGCTCGTTGCGCCCGAGCCAAGCACCGAAAGTGCAGACGTGTTCGCCGGGCTCAAGGTGGCGGTCCTGACACCCCGCGAGATGGAAGCCAGGGCGCTGGCGCAAGCGGTTGAATCGAGGGGCGGGACGGTGCGGCTGCTGAGCGGGGAGGCGGAGGCGCTGGCCATGATCGATGAAGGTCATGGCGACGTCGATGTCCTGATTGCGGATGCGTGCCTGGAAACGGGCGGGGAACCGATGCTGGCCCGCTTGCGCAACCGCGGACTTCGGACCCGGCGCGCGCTGACCATGATCGCTCCCGTCGATCGGCCCCGTCTGCCGTATCTGCGGGAAGCCGGTTACAACGCCTTCATAGCCCGTCCCCCGCGCGGGTCGACGGTCGTTCGCCTTATCAGCGGCGACCTGCCCAGCCGGCCGATGCAGCCTTCGAGCGAGCGGCAGGCGATTCTGAAGAAGGCGGAGATTGGGCACAAACTGAGGGTGCTGCTCGCCGAGGACAACCGGATCAACGCACTTCTGACGGAGAAGACGCTCAGCAGCGCCGGCTGCGCTGTCACATGGGTGCGGACCGGCGCCGAGGCGATGGAGGCATTCAGCGAGGCTCCGCGGAGCTATGACCTTGTCGTGATCGACCTCAATCTGCCTGACGCCTGCGGACTCTCGGTCATCGAGCACATTCGCTCTGTCGAACGCAGCAAGTCCATCGATCCCGTCGTGATCGTCGTCCTGTCAGCCGACGGACAGCCGGCTACCCGGCGCGGTGCGCTGGAAATGGGAGCCAACGAATTTCTCCAGAAACCCGTCGAGCCCTCGGCGCTCATGGATCTGCTTGCGAAACTTGGTGAATCCTGAGCTTATTGTGGTATGAGGGAGCTCAGGTTCATTGCCTGTCATGTTTCTGTCCTCGCGCGCCTCTGTATCAGGCGGGCATCATGACCGGGAGACCAAGACGTGAGCAGTATTCAGATGGATGGCAATCCGGGGAGCCGTGAGGCGGCATTGCTGGAGCGCGCATATCTGACCGGTGACGCTCCGGCCCAGGGTACTGTCCTCGGCCGTCTTGGAACAATGCAGGTGCGGCTCGCGGAAAGCGGCGATGACGTCACCGCAGCCCAGATCGTGCGTTATCAGGTCTTCGTGCAGGAACTCGGCGCCAGAAGTGCCTGCGCCCAGGCGGAGGGGCGTGACGCCGACGAATTCGACGCCATCTGCGACCACTTGCTTGTGATCGACACTGCTCCCGACGAGGAGGGCAGGCCGCACCGCATCATCGGAACCTACCGGCTGCTGCCGCAGGAACGGGCCGTTCGCGGATTCTACTCGGACGGTGAGTTCGAGCTGTCCGAGCTGGTGGCGCGGCATCCGGAACGCCGGTTTCTGGAGCTTGGCCGGTCCTGCGTGCTGCCGGATTACCGATCCAAGCGCACCATCGAACTCTTGTGGCACGGGATTTGGGCCTACTGCCGACGCAACCGAATCGACGTGATGGTGGGCTGCGCATCTTTCCATGGCGTGGAACCGTCAGAGCATGCACAGGCGCTGTCACTCCTGGCGCATGACTTTCCCGCGGAGGGCGAATGGCACATCCGAGCGAGGCCCGACCGTTATTCCAGCATGAAGCTGATGCCGCGGGAGAAGGTCGATCCCAAGGTTGCCCTGGCCGGGATGCCGCCACTGGTGAAGGGCTACCTGCGCCTGGGCGCCCGTTTCGGCGACGGATGCGTCATCGACCGCGATTTCGACACCACCGATGTGATGGTCGTGCTCCCGGTGGAGAACATTCCGGCGCGGTATATTGACTACTACACGCCCAGCGGGGCGATGACCGGCATCGACGGGCGTTCGGCCTGACCCAATCGGAATTCATCATAATTGTCTTAATGCCGCCGCAGTTGGAACTTTTGCTGTCTAAACATGTTGAGTGCGGCGAGGTTCTCTGCAGGAGTCAGAAGATGGTTTATCGCGTGCTGCTTGGGGCGGCAGCTATCATGGGGGTGGCGACCGTCGGTGCGCTCGCCCAGAACGCCTATACGACTGCCAATGTAAACATGCGGGCTGGCCCGGGTACCGACTATCCGGTGGTGGTCACGCTGCCAAACGGCGCGGTTGTCGACGTCCACGGCTGCCTCAGCGGATGGAGCTGGTGCGATACCTCCTGGCGCGGTAACCGCGGTTGGGTGAGCGGGCGCTACCTGCAGATGATCTACCAGAACCGGCGCGTCTACCTGCCCGAGCTGGCGCCGCGCATCGGCATTCCGGTCATCACCTTCCAATTCGGCAATTACTGGGACCGCTGGTACCGCGATCGTTCGTGGTATCGCGATCGCGACCGGTGGGGCCCGCCACGGCCCCCGCGTCCGGGCGCAGTTCCTCCTCCGCCGCCTCCGCGGCCTGGCGTCATGCCTCCTCCGCCACCGCGGCCGGGCGATGCTCGACCCGTGCCGCCGCGTCCTGGGGCCGGCAACCCGCCGCCTCCGCCGCGTCCGGGTGCGACCGCACCAGGTGCACGGCCGCCTGCGGCAGCCGCTCCCGATCGCAATAGACCTGGTCCCAACGCGAACGCTCCCCGTCCGCGTCCGCAGCAGAGCGAGGATCGTCCGAGAAGCCCGTTCCCGCGGCGTGACAATACGTGTCCCAGCGGCAGGGTCGGTCCCAACGGTCAGTGCATCTGACAAGCAGCGCTTGATTGCAGCAAGACTCCCCCGGCCACGCGCCGGGGGCTTTTTGTTGGGCGACGGTTCGGCGCGATGTGTCTGGTCCTGAGCAAGTGTGTGCTGGCCCTTGCCCGCTGTCCAAACATTTGGTCCTTGCGGTTCCGGGAGGGGAAATGCGGTCCCGCATTGTCTGGAACCGCTCCAAACAAAACGGCGGCCGAAGCCGCCGTTGTGTCCTGATTGCCTGACGCGATCCTACTTGAGGGCGAAGAGCTCGTCGAACTTGCGCAGGTTCTCCTCGCGCTCCGCAGCCGCCTTGGCGTCGTCGTAGACGAAGGTCTTGATCTGGTCGAAGGGCAGCTGGCCCTCCGGTGGAGCGACGTCCGGACGGACCGAGCGGCGGTTGGTGATGCCGACGGAGATCTCGTGGGCTTCCTTGGAGTTCAGGAAGTCGAGAAGCTTCTTCGCGTTCTCCTGATTCGGAGCGCCCTTGATCATGGCATTGGCGGAGAAGCGCAGCGCCACGCCCTCCGACGGATAGATGGCTTTCACAGGATAGCCTTCCCTGGCGAGGCTCACGACATTGTTGTCGTTGATTACGCACATGTCATACTCGCCCTTGGCGACACCCTGCCAGACCAGCTGCGAAGAGTTGAGGAAGGTGGCGTTCTCGACGACCTTGGCCGCCACGTCCCAGCCGTAGAGCTGCAGGAGCTGGCCGAACTGGCCGTAGGCCGAGCCGGACAGCGACGGGTTGGCGAGCACGATACGGCCCTTGTACTTGGGATCGGCGAGGTCGGCCCAGCTCTTCGGCGCTTCCTCCTCGGACATGCGATCTGTGTTGATCATGAAGGTCTGCAGCAGCAGGTCGAGGCCGTAGTAGAGGCTGTTCTCGCCCACGAACTCGCGCGGGTAGGCCGCGTCGTCAGCCGTGACATAGGGCTCGAAGAGATCCGGCTTGTCCTTGTAAGCTTCGACGCTGGCGCCCATCAGCACGTCGCCGTTGGGGCTGGCGCTCTCGGCCTCGATGCGGGTGAAGAGTTCGCCCACACCGGCATTGATGACGTCCACGGTGATGTCCGGGTGGTGCTTGTTGAAGGCCGCGACCAGCGCGTCAGCGAGCTTCGCGCCGCCCGGGTTGTAGAGCACGACGCGGCCGCTGTCGGCGCGCGCGGGCAGGCTTGTGCCGGTGGCCGCCATGGCGAGCAGGCCGGCGGCGCCCTTGCCGAATTGTCTGCGAGTGAGCTTCATCGTTTCCTCCAATGTTGGATGATTCAGCGGAACATGTCCGCCATGTTCTTGCCGACCAGCTTGCTGGCGCCGAAGACCAGAGACAGGACGAGCACGATGGTGACCGAGCCGATGGCGGCAGCCGCCGCCGTCTCGTCGGCAACGAGACGCTCGAAGATGGCGATGGAGATCGTCTTCCATTGCGCGGAGTAGAGGAAGACGGTCACGCTCATTTCGCTCACGAGGTCAGCAAAAGCGATGATCGCGCCGGCCAGTACGCCGGGGGCCACGAGCGGCACCGTCACCTTGCGCATGGTGTAGCCCCAGGTGGCGCCGCAGACGGTGGAGGCTTCCTCGATGCGCGTGTCGACCTGGCTGAGGGAGGCGGACACGGTGCGGAAGACATAGGCCACCCGCCGGACGAAATAGGCGAAGATCAGGATCGCCGCCGTGCCCGTGAGCACGATCGGGCCGGAGTTGAAGGTGATGAGGAAGGACACGCCGGTGATGATGCCTGGCAGGATAAAGGGCAGCATCACGGTCAGGTCCAACGCCCACTTTCCCTTGAACTTGTGACGGACCGACGAATAGGAGACCAGCGTGCCGAAGACCACGGCCATGAGGGTCGCGGCACCCGCCAGGAACACGCTGTTGGTGATGACCTGACGCAGCACCGGCCAGATCGTGATGTAGTTGCCGAGGCCGTATTCAGTGGGGAAGACGGTGCCCGCCCAACGCTCCGCGAAGGAGATCCAGATCACCATGATCTGCGGCAGCAGGGCGACGAACAGCAGGCCCCACACGTAGACGTTGGCGAAGATGCGGGCGCCGCGTCCCGCGGACTTCGGCATGCGGCGGGTGACGCCGGTGACGGTGACGAAGCGGCGACGCCGGTTGAGCCAGGTGAGGATCAGCAGCGCCACGAGCGTGATGCCGACGTTGACGAGGGCAATGGCCGCTGCAGCGTTCAGGTTGAAGAAGCCGTGCACCTGGAAGTACATGAGGGTCGGCAGCACATACATCTGGCCGCCGAGAATGGCCGGTACGCCGAAGTTGCCGAGCGCCTTGATGAAGACGATCATCGCTGCCGCGCCGATCGCCGGCGTGATCAGCGGGAAGGTGATGGTGCGCAGGATGCGCCACCGCGAGGCGCCCATGATCTGGGCGCTTTCCTCGATGTAGGGATCGGCGGCCGAGAGCGCGCCCTGGACAATCAGGAACACATAGGGAAACAGGCTCAACGACAGCGCCAGCACCACGCCGAACAGGCCGTAGATGGAGGGCAGGGTGATGCCGAACCAGCTGTTCAGGAAGTGGGTGACAATGCCGTTGCGGCCGAGCAGGGTGATCCACGAGAAAGCCCCGATGAAGGGCGGGGCGATCAGCGGGATGACCGAGAGCGCCAGGATCAGATTGCGGAACGGCATGCGGATGCGCGCCACCGCATAAGCCGCAGGCAGCGCCAGTACCGTGGCCAAGAAGGTGGACAGGATCGAGACCAGCAGCGAGTTCACGAAAGCCGACTGGTAGGTCGGAGCCTGCATGAAGCGGCGGAAGTTGGCGAGCGTCAGCGCCTCCAGGCTGAAGGGCGTCTTCTGTGGCAGGAAGGCCGAGACAAGGAGCTGCAGGATCGGAATCAGGATGAAAAGGACCAGGACGGCGACGGTGAGACCGCCCGCTACCCAGGGGAGCCAGTCGATGCGCCTTGTCCGCGGGCGCTCCGGCGTTGCTGTCACGGCCGCCGTCATCGCGCACCTGCCGGATGGAAGAGGATGGCTTCGGCCGGATCGAAGGTGAGGCGGGCGGATTCCCCCTCGCCAAGGCCCGGCACGGAGCGGACGGAGTCGATGATCAGGTCGCGCCGGCTGAGGCCGCACTCGACGATATAGCGCACGAAACTGCCCAGGAACTGGACACGCACGATGCGACCCTCGATGCCGGGATGGTCCGTGGTCTGAAGGCGCAGGTGCTCCGGCCGCACGTTGACGATGCCATGGCCGGGGGCGATGCCTGCCGCCTCGTCGCTCTCGAGCTCGCAGGTGCGGGTGAGCGTGATCTCGCCCATACCCGGGACGCCGACGCGCGCGCCGTCCTTGCCCACGGAGAGGAGCGAGACGTCGAGGAAGTTCGCCTTGCCGATGAAGTCCGCGACGAAGAGCGAATTGGGGTTTGCGTAGATGTGCTCCGGCGCGCCGAACTGGCGCAGGCGGCCGCGGTCGAAGACGCCGATGCGGTCGGAGACCGACATGGCCTCCTCCTGATCATGGGTGACGTAGAGCGTCATGATGCCGAGCGTCTTCTGGATGCGGCGAATCTCCTCGCGCATCTGCACGCGCAGCTTGGCGTCGAGATTGGCGAGCGGCTCGTCGAGCAGGAGCATGCGCGGGCGGTAGACGAGGGCGCGGGCAATCGCCACGCGCTGCTGCTGGCCGCCGGAGAGGTCGGACGGGTAGCGGCCGGCCAGATGGTTCAGCTCCAGCATTTCCAGCGTCTCGCCGACGCGCTTGCGGATCTCGGCCTCGGGGGTCTTGCGGATGCGCAGGCCGTAGGCCGTGTTCTCGAACACGGTCATGTGCGGGAAGAGGGCGTAGGACTGGAACACCATGCCGATGTCGCGCTCGAAGGCGGAATAGGCGGTGAAGTCCTGGCCGTCGAAGAGAACCTGGCCGGAGGAGATGGTCTCGAGGCCGGCAATCATGCGCAGCGTGGTGGTCTTGCCGCAGCCGGAGGGGCCGAGCATGGAAAAGAACTCGTCACCCCTGATCTCGAAGCTGACATTGTCGACGGCCTTCTGGCCGGAGTGGCCTTCTCCGAAAACCTTCGTCAGGTTTCTCACGCTCAGCGTATGCACTCGCACCCCACCCTTCCACTGGCCGCCGGGTTCGCCGGCCGCCGGACTGTAACCTCATCGACCGGGCGCCCTATGCGAGACGCCCGTGCTTCGTTCCGGCCTGCAAGGTGCCTGCAATTGCCCCGGCCATGCCCCCGGCACAGCCGGCTGCGTTGCTGACGCTGCGCTGCTGAAGCAAAGCGGCAGACCCCTCGCTTCCACCAGAACGAAATCCGTTAGGCAATAAACCATTATGAAGGGTGTGAAAATGGGGGCGATGCGGATATGAAGGGTGTGAGGATAGGGGGGCGAAAAGACGGCGGAGCCTGCAACGCTGTCGTTCAAACTCGGGCGATGCGCTCGTTCTTAGCGACAAATCTGTTGCATTCTAGCAGTTGATGCTCCATATATTTTTTGGTCAACAATACCCGCCTCGCCTCGGGCGAAGCTGAGCTTCGCACTGCGCACCCAGGCGGGTTCCCTATTGCACGGCTGCTTGCCATGTCGTGATGGCATGAGATTCACTAAACGCTCTCTTTTGATCTCGGATCAAATAGCCCTGCTCGAGAGAAGAGGAATGTTAATCTCGGATAGAGCAAGGGCCGAACACTACCTCCAGCACATCAGTTACTACCGACTACGCGCATACTGGTTGCCATAGGAAATGCCGGCTCCCGTCGATGGTGACCACGCATTCGGCCGGGAACGTCGTTTGATGATGTGATTGCGCTCTACTTGAAGTTTCACTCCGGGGCGCATGGGCAAATCATGTTGCCTTGAAATATGGGCCTCATGGATATCTGGATCGGTCACTTTACTTTAACGAGGATAGATACGACAAAGCGTTCGCCAGCTTGATCGATGAGATCGAGCGATCAACTGACACCTTTATTGCCCATTACGTGAAGAAGTACAGTGATCCAGAGTATCCACCGGTTTGAATGGCGGCCGAGATTATGTCGCTTGGGCAATTATCGAAATGGTACAGCAATTTAAGGCTGAGGGCGGACCGTGGATGGATTGCAAAGATCTATGGTCTTGATGAGAAGGTCTTAGTATCGATTACGCATCATTTGACTTATGTCCGGAACATTTGTGCCCATCACGGCCGACTTTGGAACAAGCAATTCACGGTCACAATGACCGTTCCGAATTCGCCAAGCTCCTTGCGATTGACGATGAATGCAGCTGCCCCGCGAAAACTCTACAACACGCTGGCTGTACTGGGGTATCTGATTGGCATTATCGCGCCAGGGTCCGAATGGCGCAAACATCTGGTCCGGTTGATCGCAAGCTGCCCGCTCGCAGAGCCTGCTGCCATGGGTCTTCCTGCTGGATGGCAAGAAATGCCCGCTTGGAGGACAGCGTCATTCTGAATAGGTTTATATGTTGTCCACACCAGTAGCGCCAACTCATCGTCGGACTGAACTTCGCCCGATCACTCGCGCGGGTGACCCAACAACTGCTTCAGGCGAAGTAACGCATTGAGAGGGGGCGCTTGAAACCAAGGACCAAAGCGATCACTTAGCTATGAAGGGTCCAAAACTCGCCTTCTTGGAATGGTGCCCAGGAGAGGACTCGAACCTCCACGACTTGCGTCACTGGTACCTGAAACCAGCGCGTCTACCAATTCCGCCACCTGGGCCGTTGATGCGATGCCATCTAAGGGGTCCGGCGCGTCCTGTCAACGAGCTTTCGCCGACTTTTTCACTTTCATGCTGTGACTTTTTCACCGGATACGGATTTGCAAGGCTTTGCACACCTTTGAAGGTCACAGAACAAGGGGCCGCGACGGGTGGAGGCAGACGGGAGAGGCTCCATAAGTGGCCGGTGAAGGGGGAATCAGCGGGGTCGCGAATCATCCGTGGCTTGCCGCAACCGCACCGGCAGTTCACCATGGACATCGGCGCGGCATCGGGCTACCCGTGATTCCATGAAAAAGGGCGATCATCTCTTCCTCGTCGACGGTTCGGGCTACATCTTCCGGGCCTACCATGCGCTGCCGCCGCTCACCCGGAAGTCGGACGGGCTTCCCGTGGGCGCGGTGTCGGGCTTCTGCAACATGCTGTGGAAGCTGCTCAGGGACGCGCGGAACACGGATGTCGGCGACGCGCCGACGCATTTTGCGGTGATCTTCGACTATTCGTCGAAGACGTTCCGCAACGAGCTCTTCTCCGATTACAAGGCCAACCGCACGGCGCCGCCCGAGGATCTGGTGCCGCAATTCGGCCTCATCCGGCAGGCGACGCGGGCCTTCGGCCTGCCCTGCATCGAAATGGAGGGCTACGAAGCCGACGATCTGATCGCCACTTACGCGCGGCTTGCCACCGAGGCCGGGGCGGAGACGACCATTGTGTCGTCCGACAAGGACCTGATGCAGCTGGTGAGCGATTCCGTGTCCCTCTACGATCCGATGAAGGACAAGGAAACGCGCGTCCCCGAGGTGATCGAGAAGTGGGGCGTGCCGCCGGAGAAGATGGTGGACCTGCAGGCCCTCACGGGCGATTCGATCGACAATATTCCCGGCGTGCCGGGGATCGGGCCGAAGACGGCAGCGCAGTTGCTCGAGGAATATGGCGACCTCGACACGCTGCTCGCGCGCGCGCATGAAATCAAGCAGCAGAAGCGGCGGGAAAACCTGATCGCCCATGCGGACAGCGCGCGCCTTTCGCGCGAGCTGGTGCGGCTTAAGAATGACGTGCCGGTGGAGCATGGACTGGACGAGCTGGTGCTGACGCCGACCAACGGGCCGAAGCTCATCGCCTTCCTGAAGGCCATGGAGTTCAATTCGCTGACCCGCCGCGTGGCGGAGGCGACCGGTACCGACGCATCCGCGATCGAGCCGTGCCATGTGGAGGTGCAGTGGGGCGCGGAGGCGCACGGACCGGACATGCAAGTGACCATGACCGCGACCCCGCCTTCGGGGGCGGGCGAGGAGGGTGAGGTTGCCCCCGTCCGCAACCACGAGGAAGCCGAAGCCGATACGCCGGAGCGAATGGCGCAGAAGATTGCCGCAGAGATGGCCGCGCTGCCATTCAACCGGGCGGGCCATGTCTGCATCCGCGATGTGGCAACGCTGGAGCAATGGGTGCGGGAGGCGCGGGAGGCGGGCCTCGTCGCGATCAACGCTCTCATCAGTTCGGGCGATTCGATGCAGGCCGAGCTCAGCGGTTTCGCGCTCGCCGTCGCGCCAGGCAGGGCAGCCTATGTGCCCGTGGGACACCGCGAGCGGGCCGAGGATCTCTGGGGCGGCGGCCTGATCGAGGGGCAGGTCCCGGAACGCGAGGCGCTCGCGGCGCTGAAGCCGTTGCTCGAGGACGCGTCGGTGCTCAAGGTTGGCCACAACCTCAAGCAGGACTGGCTGGTGCTCTACCGGCGCGGCGTCGAGATGGGGCCGGTCGACGACATCATGCTCATGTCCTATGTGCTCGAGGCCGGCCTGCACGCCCATGACGTCGAAACGCTGTCGAGCCGTTGGCTCGGCTACAACCCTGTCTCGTTCAAGGACGTGACCGGCAGCGGCAAGGGCAAGGTCGCCTATGACATGGTGAGCCTGGAGCAGGCGACGGCCTATGCGGCCGAGCAGGCGGACGTGACGCTCAGGCTCTGGAAGATCCTGAAGCCGCAGCTGGTCGCCAAGCGGATGGTGTCGGTCTATGAGCGGCTGGAGCGACCGCTCATTCCGGTGATCGCGCGGATGGAGCATCGCGGCATCACGGTGGACCGCCAGATCCTGTCGCGCCTGTCGGGCGACTTCGCCCAGGAAGCGGCCGCGATCGAGGACGAGATTTACGAACTCGCCGGCGAACGCTTCAATATCGGCTCGCCCAAGCAACTGGGCGACATCCTGTTTGGCAAGCTCGGGCTGCCGGGCGGTTCCAAGACGAAGACGGGGCAGTGGTCCACATCGGCGCAGGTGCTGGAGGAACTGGCCGAGGAGGGCCATCCGCTGCCGCGCCGGATCGTCGACTGGCGGCAGGTGACCAAGCTCAAGTCAACCTATACGGACGCGCTGCCGGGTTACATCAATCCGGTGACCAAGCGGGTGCACACGTCCTATGCGCTGGCGGCAACGACCACCGGGCGGCTCGCCTCGTCGGAGCCGAATCTGCAGAATATTCCGGTGCGCACGGCGGAAGGCCGCAAGATTCGCACGGCCTTCGTGGCGGCGCCGGGCCATAAGCTCATCTCGGCGGACTACAGCCAGATCGAGCTGCGGGTGCTTGCGCACGTGGCGGACATTCCACAGCTCAAGCAGGCGTTTGCCGACGGGCTGGACATCCATGCGCTGACGGCGTCGGAAATGTTCGGGGTGCCGGTGGAAGGGATGCCGGCCGAGATCCGCCGGCGGGCGAAGGCCATCAATTTCGGCATCATCTACGGCATTTCGGCCTTCGGGCTCGCCAACCAGCTTGGCATCCCGCGGGAAGAGGCGGGCGCATACATCAAGAAATATTTCGAGCGGTTTCCGGGCATCCGGGACTACATGGAGGCCACCAAGGCCTTCTGCCGCGAGCATGGCTATGTGGAGACCGTGTTCGGGCGCCGCGCCCACTATCCCGACATCCGGGCTTCCAATCCCTCTATTCGCGCGTTCAACGAGCGGGCGGCGATCAATGCCCCCATCCAGGGATCGGCGGCCGACATCATTCGCCGCGCGATGATCCGCATGGAGCAGGCGCTCGAAGAGGCCGGCCTGCCGCAGGTGCAGATGTTGCTGCAAGTGCATGACGAACTGCTGTTCGAATGCCCGGAGGACCAGGTGGAGCGCGCCATTCCGGTGATCCGTCGCGAAATGGAAAATGCCGCCGGACCTGGGCACGCGCTGTCCGTTCCACTCAAGGTAGATGCACGCGCCGCGGGTAACTGGGACGAAGCTCACTGAGATTTTACGACCGGTTTACACGTTCGCCGGACAAACGGGCAGGGACGGGAAACGTTCCGGCCTGCCGTTTGTTTTTCCACGCATTACTGTTGTTATTCATTATATATATGAGAAGTATATAAATCATCTTTTTTTTGAATATATTTCATTCATTTTATACAACCTTATGGCACTCTGGGTTGTAAAAATGAGTCTTTGGTCATAATTTGGTGCTCTGTTTCAGGACGGAGATACTGTCGGCAACTGAATTTAATTAATCTGCTAATTTTATGGTGTTTATCGATGGTCAAGAATAAGAATTGCGCTGACATACTGCAGCCAGAGCGTCCCAACATGCAGGCTATCCGTGGCATAATAGGATACGCGCTGCGGCGAGCCCAGCTATCGGTGTTCGATGATCTTATCCAGACGCTGGAGGAGTTTCACCTGCGTCCGGCCAATTTTTCCGTTCTCTATGTGATCAACGAAAACCCCGGGTTGAACCAGTCGGAGATCAGCTCGGCGCTTGGCATCCAAAGGACCAACTTCGTTCAGGTGGTGGACAGGCTGGAGAAGGCAGAGCTGATCAAGCGCTGCCGGGCCAAGCATGACCGCCGCTCCCACGCACTCTATCTCACAGACAAGGGCGCCGAACTGTTCTACAAGGCGCGCGAGCAGCACAAGCAGCACGAGAAGCGCATGATCGAGCGGCTTGGCCCGAACGGACGTGAGCAACTTCTGCCGCTTCTATGGCGGCTCACCAGCGAATAAGACCGCATTCCAGGCCGCTGGATTGCGCTTCCGTCCTGAACGAGGAGCATTCTTCGATCCTGGCTGGGACTGCTCCGAAAATTCGCCAGAGGGGTAAGTAAAAGACAGGCCCCCGGGATGCGCGGCATCCCGGGGGCCTGTCTTTGCCGAAGCGTTGGCGCGACCCTGATCAGCCGATCTCGGGCACCTTGCGGACGGCGCCGAGGGCAGCGCTCGTGGTCATGGCCGCATAGGCGCGCAGGGCAGCGGTGATCTTACGCTTGCGGGGCTTCGCCGGCTTCCAGCCGAGCGCATCCTGCTCGGCGCGGCGGCGGGCAAGCTCCTCGTCGCTGACCGCCAGATGGATGGTGCGGTTCGGGATGTCAATCTCGATGATGTCGCCATCACGGACCAGGCCGATCGCGCCGCCTTCCGCGGCTTCCGGGGAGACGTGACCGATGGAGAGGCCGGAGGTGCCGCCGGAGAAGCGCCCGTCGGTAACCAGGGCGCAGGCCGCGCCGAGGCCCTTCGACTTCAGGTAGCTGGTCGGGTAAAGCATCTCCTGCATGCCCGGGCCGCCGCGCGGGCCTTCGTAGCGGATGATCACGACCTCGCCGGCCTTCACCTCGTTGCCGAGAATGCCGCGAACGGCATCGTCCTGGCTCTCGTAGACGCGGGCGGGGCCGGAGAACTTGAGGATCGACTCGTCCACACCGGCGGTCTTCACGATACAGCCGTCAAGCGCAATGTTGCCCTTGAGAACGGCGAGGCCGCCGTCCTTCGAGAAGGCGTTCTCGATGCGGCGGATGACACCCTTCTCGCGGTCAAGGTCGAGTTCCTTCCAGCGGTTGTTCTGGCTGAAGGCGACCTGGGTGGGCACGCCGCCGGGGGCTGCGCGGTAGAACTGGCGCACCTGCTCGTCGTTGGTGAGCCGAATGTCCCACTTGCGGATGGCATCGCCGATGGTGGGCGCATGAACCGTCTTCGCGTCGGAGTGGATGAGGCCGCCGCGCTCCAGCTCGCCCAGGATCGCCATGATGCCGCCGGCGCGGTGAACATCTTCCATGTGGACATTGGCGACGGCCGGGGCAACCTTGCAGAGCACCGGCACCTGGCGGGACAGGCGGTCGATGTCGTCCATGGTGAAGTCGACCTCGCCCTCACGGGCGATGGCGAGAATGTGCAGCACGGTATTGGTGGAACCGCCCATGGCGATGTCGAGCGCCATGGCGTTCTCGAACGCGGCCTTGGTGGCGATGGAGCGGGGCAGAACGCTTTCGTCGTCCTGGCCATAATAACGCTCACAGAGATCGACGATCTTGCGGGCTGCCTCAAGGAAGAGCTGCTCGCGGTCGGCGTGGGTGGCGAGCATGGAGCCGTTGCCCGGCAGGGCGAGGCCAAGGGCCTCGGCAAGGCAGTTCATCGAGTTGGCGGTGAACATGCCGGAGCAGGAGCCGCAGGTGGGGCAGGCGGAGCGTTCGATCGCCTGCACATCGGCGTCGGACACCTTGTCGTTGGCGGCAGCGACCATAGCGTCGACCAAGTCGAGGGCAACCTCCTTGCCGCCGAGAACAACCTTGCCGGCCTCCATCGGGCCTCCGGAAACGAAGATCGCCGGGATGTTCAGGCGCATGGCCGCCATCAGCATGCCGGGCGTGATCTTGTCGCAGTTGGAAATGCAGATCATCGCGTCGGCGCAGTGGGCGTTGACCATGTATTCGACCGAGTCGGCGATGAGCTCGCGCGACGGCAGCGAGTAGAGCATGCCGTCATGGCCCATGGCGATGCCGTCATCGACCGCGATCGTGTTGAATTCCTTGGCGACGCCGCCGCAGGCCTCGATCTCGCGGGCCACAAGCTGGCCAAGGTCCTTCAAGTGCACGTGACCGGGCACGAACTGCGTGAAAGAATTGACCACAGCAATGATGGGCTTGCCAAAATCGCTGTCCTTCATGCCGGTCGCGCGCCAGAGGCCGCGGGCGCCAGCCATGTTTCTGCCGTGAGTGGTCGTGCGGGAACGTAAGGGTGCCATTACTCAAATCCACCAAAAGAGATCGCGTCACCTATATAACTCTACAGGCCCGAATGCCACCCTGCGGCGCGAGGAATGATCAGCCAAGAGCAAATTCTTTCCCGGGTGGCATCCGTAATCACGTTTTCGAGAGCTGTTCTTAATTTATTACGAAAATGTAACAGTGTTGCCCTTGAATTGCCGCTTTGTCGCGCAACATATACAGGGTGTCGGCAATTATTCCGCCGAATGCCAGTTTAAGGCCCGTCCCCCGCCTTTCTGGCACTATACGCGTAACCTAATTCCCCTCTCCGGGTTGCGCGTAGTCATAAGACCGCCGTGGCTCCCCTCCGCCACGGCGGCACTTTCTTGTCTGCATCAGAATACGTACTATCAAGGCGACATGGACATGCCGCTCACCTGTTCGCGCGGGCCGCAACCCGCCGCGTCAGAGGGGCGGCCAATTGTTGTGGAACGACCCTTCCGCGTCCATCCGCTCGAAGCCATGGGCGCCAAAGAAATCCCTTTGGGCCTGGATGAGGTTTGCGGTGCCGGTGGCGCGACGAACCTGGTCGAAATGGCCGAGCGCTGCTGCGAGGGTCGGGACGGGAAGACCGGCGAGGGCACATTCGGCCACCAGGCGGCGCAGATGCGTGTGGGCATTGTCGAGATATCCGGAGAACACATCGGTGAGCAGGAGGCTTTCAGCCTCCGGCAAGGCATCCAGCGCATCAGCGATCTCGCCCAGGAACTGGGAGCGGATGATGCAGCCTGCGCGCCAGATACGGGCGACGGTGCCGAGAGGGGTGTTCCACCCGAATTCCTTCGAGGCAGCTGCCATGACAGCAAAGCCCTGGGCATAGGCAATGATCTTGCCGGCCAGCAGGGCCTGTTCCAGCATCGTCACCTTTTCCGGCGAGAGCGGCGCGAGCTGGCCGGATGGCGGAAGGCCGAACCGCTTTTCGGCCTCCTGGCGCAAGGCTTTCATCGCGGAAATGCTGCGTGCGGCCACAGCGGATTCGACCGTGGTGGCAGGGATGCCGAGGTGCGCGCTTTCGATGGCGGACCAGCGGCCGGTGCCCTTCTGCCCGGCGCGGTCAAGGATCACATCGACGATGGGCTGGCCGGTCCGGTCATCGGTCACCGAGAGGACGTGGGCGGTGATTTCGATCAGGTAGGAGTTGAGGCGGCCGCGATTCCACCCGGCGAAGATGGGGGCAATCTCGCCGGCCGGCAGGCCGAAGCCATCGCGCAGGACGCCATAGATTTCGGCAATCATCTGCATGTCTGCATATTCGATGCCGTTATGGATGGTCTTCACGAAATGGCCGGCGCCGTCGGGACCGACCCAGGCCTGACAGGGCTCGCCCTCGTAACGCGCCGCGATTGCGTTGAGGATCGGCTCAATGCGGCGGTAGGAGGCTTCCGGGCCACCGACCATGAGGGACGGGCCGTGCCGTGCGCCATCCTCGCCGCCCGAGACGCCCATGCCGATGAAGTCGAGGCCAGTGCCGGCGAGCTCGTTCATGCGGCGGCGCGTATCGCGGAAATTGGCGTTGCCGGCGTCGATGATGATGTCGCCGGGATCGAGCAGAGGTCTCAGGGCGGCGACCTGCTGGTCCACCGCGTCACCCGCCGGAACCATCAGGATGACCGGGCGGGGCCGCGCGATGGCATCCTTCAGCGCTTCCAGCGTGTCACAGGGAATGATGTTGGCGGCAAGCGGGCCGGCCGCTTCGGCAAACCCGCGGGTTCGGGATCCCGTGCGGTTCCAGACCGCGATGCGAAAGCCCTTCTCCGCAATGTTCAGCGCCAGGTTTGCCCCCATCACGCCAAGGCCAATCAGGCCGATGTCGGCTTTGCTCATGGACCATTCCTCCAACAAGCGCAGATGAACGCACGCGGCGTCGCGCCGTTCCACAGCCGTATGGAAGGGCAGCATTATGCCGAAATTGCGGGAGGGGGCGTTGCGTTCACCGTCGCGGCGAAGCGCGGACTCCGTTTCCAGCCTATCACTGGACCAGACACGCGGAACGCGTCGCTCTGCCCGGCCTCCCCCCGAGTGGCCTAAAAGGAAAGGGGCTTGCCTGAAAGCGCCTAGCGGCACTTGCGGGCGTAGAGTTCCATGCGGTGGTGGACGATCTCGTAACCCAGTTCGCGGGCGATCTCTTCCTGCAGGGCTTCCAGCTTGCGGGAATGGAACTCGATGACATCGCCGGTCTCGATGTCGATCAGATGGTCGTGATGGCCGGTGGCTTGCTCGAAGCGAGCCCTGCCGCCCTCGAACTCATGACGCTGGATGGCGCCCTTCTCCTCGAGCAGCTTCATCGTGCGATAGACGGTCGAGAGCGAAATGCTGGGATCAACGGCAGAAGCGCGCTGGAAGATTTCGAGCGCGTCGGGATGGTCGTCCGTGTCGGAGAGGATCTGCAGGATCACCTGGCGCTGCCGGGTGATCCGCACCCCCGCCTCACGAAGCTTTGCCACGTAGTCATGCTTTTGCGGAATCGTCTCAACCATTGCCCAAATATGCTTCATCTTGCAGCGCGTTGCAAAGCCCGGCGGCCGGTAGGGAGCTACCGTCCGCGCACCGGCGGATCGCGGTCATGCCCTATTCCGATAATATGCAAAGATTTGGACTGTTGGGGCCGGTGGCGCGACATGCCCCTTGTATCCCGCGACCGACAGAGGCAAAGGATTGCAAAAGCCTCTGACACAGCACCCGGCAGGGCGACGACAACGGAAGGACGCCATGAGACCTGTATTCGTTCAGCTTCGCTGCCAGCCCGGCAAGACCTACGAAGTGGCAGACGCGCTCTACGAGCGCGAGGTTGCTTCCGAGCTTTATTCGACGAGCGGCGAATACGATCTGCTGCTGAAGGTGTACATCCCGGAAGGCGAGGACATCGGCAAGTTCATCAACGAGAACATCGCCAACGTGCCCGGCATCGTGCGCTCGCTGACCACGCTGACATTCAAGGCTTTCTGAGCTGACGCCATCAGTCCGTGCGGTGACGGGCGGAAAGCCGCTTCCTGCCTTCCTGAAACCGCGCGGGAGGCGGCCCTGGAAAACCTGCCACTGCCAGCGCCTCGCACCCGCTCCGCTATCAAGGGGTTTCCGATGAACGCCGAGGAACTTGCGACCGCACTTCTGAATCAGGCGCAAGGCCGTGGCCGGTTCGTCGCGGCCATTGCGGGTCCGCCTGCGGCCGGCAAGTCGACACTCGCGGAAACGCTACACGGCATACTGACCGGGCGCGGAGAAAGGGTCGCCGTCCTCGGCATGGATGGCTTTCACTATGACAACGCGTTGCTCGATCGGTGGGGACTGCTTGGGCGCAAGGGCGCGCCGGAGACGTTCGATTTCCCGGGCTTTCGCGTGGCTCTAGAACGCATCCGGGAAGGTGCGGACCACGTTGCGGTCCCGGTGTTCGACCGGTCCATGGAGCTGGCGCGCGCTGGGGCGGCGATCATCACACGTGACACGCGCATCGTGATCGTCGAGGGGAATTACTTGCTGCTCGACGAGGCGCCGTGGGATTCGCTCGATCCGCTATTCGACTTTTCCATCTATCTGGACGTGCCGGAGGCCGTGCTCGAACGGAGGCTCGAAGAGCGGTGGAAGCTTCACCCCAACGGGCGCGACAAGATCGACGGCAACGATCTGCCCAACGCACGCCGCGTCGCCACCCACCGCAAGACGGCGGATCTGGTGATCAGGCTTCCGGATTCGACGCCACCCTGAGTTCCGGCTAAGGTCTGCGGACGCCGCACCGGGGGGGTGGGGAATCGCGATCCGGCGCGGCACATGTCACCAAATCTCCATGGAACAAGTGCAGACTCGCGCCATTGTTCCGATACCATCCTTGATCCAACAGGGAGTTTGCCGATGATCGTTGCATATGAACAGCCGCGCATGCCGCGCGGGGTCTGGAGCTCTGCGTTCCTGTCATGCCTGCTGCTCGCTGCGGTCGGTTTGGGATCGCTTTCAGCCGCCGCACAGGGGCTCGAAAGCGAAGGAGCGATCGACGCCATCATCGGCTCTGACGTGAAGACCGACGAAGCCAAGCGCGAGAGCGATCTGAAGCGCGTGGTCGCGGCTGTCGAAAACTCACGCGGCAGCGCGGAACAGGTGCGCAAGGCCTACAACATCGACACCCTGGAAATCGTGTTCGTGCCGGAGATCTCGGAAGAACTTGCCCGGATGCTGGCAGAGCACGACGCCGACGTTCGGGTGCTGCGCGAGTCCATCGAGGGTAGCGCAATCTTCTATCACGCGGTGGATTCGCGCTCGATCATGCTCACGAACATCATCGCGGCCGAGTTCGGAGAGGATGGAACCGTGACAGTGTTCGTCAAGGGAACGAGCGATACCGCCGACCGGGAAGTGGAAACGCCGCCGGTGGATTAGGTTCTCAGGGTCGGCGGCAGGCGATGGGGCGGCTGTAGAGTGCCTCGACGCGGGTGATAGCCTGGTCCAGCGGCTCGATGGCGACAGTCATGGAGAACCCATTAGCGTGGACGATCTCGCCCGGCCGGGTGACGATCGCGACATGTCCGGGCCAGAACACGAGATCGCCGCGCTGCAGTTCTTCCAGGTCGGAGTCAAGCGGCGTGCCGATGGAGGTCATCTGCATGTCGGTGTCGCGGATCACCGTCCGCCCCGTCATGCGCATGGCAAGCTGCACCAGACCCGAGCAGTCGATGCCGAAGCCGCTGCATCCGCCCCAGAGGTAGGGCGTGTGGATGAGCATCTCCGCCACGGAGACGTAATCGTCCGCATGGCTGTCGATGGGGCGAAGATGGCGGAGGAAGATGGCGCGGCCGTCCTCCAACATACCATAGCGATTGCCGCGCGTTTCGACCTCCTCGACGACCCTGACCTGAGCGCCGAGACTGTGGGTCATCGAGGCGGGCTTCTTCAGTTCCGGTTCGGGATAGACGAAGGTGCGCGGCACGCAGACGACGTGGGTTGCCTGGAAGGGGCCCTCGTCGATGCTGCTGTCCGGCACATAGCCCACGTAGCCGTCGCGCTCCGCCTGGACCCAGGCCCAGCCGTTGCTGCGCTCGAACACCCGGACGTGGTCACCATGCAGGAACTGGGTGTCCATGCCGGAGGAGCCGTCCGGAGCCTGGTGAACCCGGGCGACGGGGACGGCGATATGGAACAGCTCGCCATCCACGAAACGCTCGGCCTCCACCTTGCCTTCGAGTCGCCGGTCCGCCAGATCCGGCCTGAACGCGTTCAGGCGGCGGTCGAGTGGCGTGACGGTCGGGCTCGCGGACATGGGCACTGCTCCTCGGACTATTTCCCGTAACGTTCGGTCAGAACGGCATAGAGCGCGCGGATGGCCTGCGCTTCAGCCCCGACGGGGCAGGCCGGCTTCTCGACGGGCGTCCACGAGAATATGTCAAAATGCGCCCAGGTTGCAGCATTTTCGACGAAGCGGTGCAGGAAGAGCGCGGCCGTCACCGAGCCGGCAAAGCCGTCCGTGGTGGTGTTGTTGATGTCGGCGATGCGCGACTTGAGCTTATCCACGTAGGGCTTCCAGAGCGGCATGCGCCAGACCGGATCGGCAACCGCCTGGGCGGCGTTCGCCACGGCGGCGGCGAAGTCATCGTCGTCCGTGTAGAAGGGCGGGAGATCCGGGCCCAGCGCCACGCGCGCGGCACCGGTCAGGGTGGCCATGTCGATGAGCAGCTCGGGTTTCTCCTCGTCGGCGAGCGCCAGCGCATCGGCCAGCACGAGACGGCCTTCGGCGTCGGTATTGCCGACCTCGACGGTGATGCCCTTGCGGCTCTTCAGCACGTCGCCGGGACGGAAAGCGTTGCCGGAGATGGAGTTTTCGACCGCGGGAATGAGGACGCGCAGGCGCACGGGCAGTCGTGCCGACATGATCATCGAGGCAAGGCCCAGGACGTGGGCCGCGCCGCCCATGTCCTTCTTCATGAGCAGCATGCCGCTCGCAGGCTTGATGTCGAGGCCGCCAGTGTCGAAACAGACGCCCTTGCCGACCAGGGTCACCTTCGGCGTGTTCGCGTCGCCCCAGGTAAAGTCGATGAGGCGCGGGGCGGTGGCGGAAGCGCGGCCGACCGCGTGGATCATCGGGAAGTTCTTCGTCAGCAGGTCGTCGCCCACGATCGACGTGAAAGCGGCGCCGTGGAGCCCGGCCAGGCTGCGGGCAGCTTCCTCGAGAAGGTCGGGGCCGAGGTCGCTGGTCGGCGTGTTGGCGAGGTCGCGGGCGAGATAGGCACCCTCCGCGATTCGCTTGACGGCCTCGGCGTCAGCGCCTTCCGGCAGGGTGAAGGTGATTTCCGGCGTGGGCTTCGCGCCATAGCGGGTGAAGGCGTAAGCGCCGAGCTTCAGCGCCACGGCGGCGAGCGTCGGGACCTCCGGCGTGGTGGCAAAGTGCCAGCTGCCCTTCGGCAGGGTGCGCGCCAGCTTACCGACCAGCAAGGGGTCGGAAGCATCCTTGCCGAGGCCGAAAAAGGCGCCGGCGAGGCCGCCGTTCTCGCCCGGAATGGGAAGCAGCGCCCCGCTCGCGCCGGTGAAACCGTTGGCGGCGGCCCAGGCGCGGGCTCGTTCGCCGGCTCCGCATTCCTCGAGCTTGCCGTCACGGACGAGATACACAGGCAGGGAGTCGGAAGGCTTCCGGGCAGCGAATTCTAGCGGCATGGCTGATTCCTCACTGAATACATGCCCGCACCACTAGCATATTCCCAGGGCGGGAGACCATGCGCGGGTTTTCAAACCTTGGCATGCAGCGTTGTGAGGGCTTCGCTGCGCTGTGCATCAGCCGCGATGATCACCCGACAGAAAGAGCGTTTGCCATATTTTGTTCTTAGGTATTGCGTTATGTGATCCAAAGGCGCATTTGGGCGACCAAACCCGTCTCAGATGATTCCGCGGCAGTCCGCCTGCCCATCCTCCTGACATCAGGGGAAGAAAATCAGCATCATGCGCGCATTCTGGAAAAGAGGCCTTGTCCTAGCCGTCATCAGTCTTGTGCTCGTTGCCGGTGTTCTCGCCCTCAGGGCGACCACGTTCCGGGAGGTGGACCCGGCCAATCCTTTGGCAAGAACGGTGAACAGCGCGCCCCAGGCGACGGATGTGGTGGTGCTCGGTGCATCCCGCGCGGCCACGCTGGGATTTCCTGAAATCCGCGAACTGGTCGAACGGAATACCGGCCGCAGCGTGACGGTGCTGGCGACCGATGGCTACGGCATCCTGCCCAATGCGCTGTTGCTGGACGTGCTGCTGCGCAAGACGCATCCGCAGACCGTGGTGCAGGTGGTCGACACGTTCGCCCTGCTGTCACCGCGGTGGAACGAGGACCAACTTGAATCCGGAAACCTCTACGCGCACTCGCCGCTCGACGACGATATCCTGGAGGTGCTGAAGCAGGATCCGCTCACCAGCGGCAAGACCTATGCCTACATGCTGGGGCTTGGCGGGGAGAAGGGATCGGGCGAGGCGCGCGCCGCCGAGATGCGCAGCCCGGTGGATTTTGACCGGACCCATGTTCCGAACGAGCAGCTGGATGCGCAGCGGGTCGCCGAGCTCTATGGCGACAGCCGTGCGGAACTGATCGCCGGTTACGTATCGCGGCTCGGGGGCATGGCGCAGGCCGCGCGCGGCGCCGGAAGCGAGTTCCTTCTTCTCTTCATGCCGGTGCCGCCGCATTTCAGCGCCCGCCTGCCGGAAGCTCATTACGCGGTGATCCGGCAAATCAGGGACATGGCGGAGCAGCTGGACCTCTGCGTGCTGGATCACATGGACGTGCTGCCCGGCGAGGAAAACTACTACGATACCGATCATCTGAACCGCACCGGCGCTGAACGCTACGCGAGCGGACTGCTCGCGGAACTTCTGCTGCCTTCGCAGGGCGACGATGAGTTCGAGGACGTCCGCATGTGCGGTTTCGCCATGGATCGGGAGCTGCAGCAGCAAGAGTAGTAAATCGGTACTCTTGGCGCCGGGCGCCGCGGGCCGCATCCCGCATCCCTCACCGCGTTAACCGTCCATTAGGGTTAACGAAATATCACTCCCAGCAAGTGTTCGTAACAGTTTGCAGGGGCGGTGTATGCGGGACATAACAGTGACGGGGGCAGGGCGGATCCGTTTTTCCCGCTTGGTCTTGGCGGTGGCCCTGGCGGCGCTGGTTACAGGCTGCTCGAGCGGGCGCGGCTTTGGTCCCACGAAAACGGCATCCGTGGATCCCATGCCGGTGGGTTCGGTGTCCGCGATGACGGAGCCGCAGTTGCGCGCCACGGCGGACAGGCTGGGCCAATCCTACGTTCGCGATCCCAAGAACAAGACGGTGGCAATGCAATACGCCAACGTACTGCAGATGAGCGGGCGCAACGACCAGGCGCTGGCGGTAATGCGGCGGCTCGCCATCGACTATCCGAAGGACCGCGACGTGCTGGCCGCCTATGGCAAGGCGCTCGCCGCGGCGGGCGAGCTGGAGCCGGCGCTGGACGCCGTGCGGCGCGCGCAGACGCCGGAGTATCCCGACTGGCGCCTGCTCTCGGCTGAAGGAGCCATTCTCGACCAGCTGGGCCAGCCGGAGGAGGCCCGCGCGCTCTATCGCAAGGCGCTCGAGATCCAGCCGAATGAGCCGTCAGTGCTTTCCAACCTGGGCATGTCCTATCTGCTGCAAAACGACCTGCGCACCGCCGAAATCTACATGAAGCAGGCGGCCGAGGCGCCGGGCGCCGACAGCCGGGTGCGGCAGAATTATGCGCTTGTGGTGGGGCTGCAGGGGCGTTTCGCCGAGGCGGAGGCCATCGCCGCGCGCGAACTCACGAAGGAGCAGGCGCAGGCCAACGTCGCCTACCTGCGCAGCATGCTCGCCCAGAACAATAGCTGGAGCCAGATCGCCCAGGAGGACAAGCGGCGCAGGAGCTGAGGCTCCTTCGCGGGCAGGAGGTCGCTATCGGCCACACATGTCCGCTACCGGTTCAAGAGGGGAGAAAACGGCGCGGCAAGTTTGCCGCGCCGTTTCATTTTGGCTGGCCGGAGGTTGTTTCGTGTCCAAATTTGGACTATGTTTGCTTTTGGATAATGTGAGGTGATGATGGCCAAGGCGAGTCAGGCAGGAAAGATCGTCGAGGCGGGACAGCAGATGCTCATGGCGGACCGGTTCGCGCCCGCCAACCGACGGCGGCTGAGTGCCCCCGGCTTCCGGACGTTCCTCGCCATCGCCGATCTCTGGGGGCTCACGGAGGAACAGCGCCGGCTGGTGCTGGGCTATCCGTCGCGCTCCACCTATCACGCATGGGCGAAGAAGGCGCGCGAGCACGAGGACTTCACGCTGGACGTGGACACGCTCACGCGCATTTCCACCGTGCTTGGCATTCACAAGGCCCTGGGGCTGCTCTACGGTGCGCCGAGGGAGATGGTGGCGTGGCTCAGGGGGCCGAACACCGCGCTGGTATTCGGCGGGAGGGCGCCGATCGATGTCATCACCAGCGGCACGCTCGATGCGCTGCTCACCGTCCGGCGGTTCCTGGATGCGGCGCGGGGCGGCATCTACATGCAGCCGAACGAGGTGGACGAGGCGTTCACGCCCTACAGCGATTCCGACATCGTGTTCCGATGAACAGACTGGAGCCCGCGCCGCAACCCACATACCGCCTGATCCCGTCGCGGTTTCCGCCGGTCGGGCTGTTCGACACGGTGTCGACCGCGGCGGATCTGGAAGCCGTCATGGAACTGGAAGGCTGGACCAACGACCGGCTGGTCGTGGAGCGGATCGCCCGGCTTCCGAAGGAGGAATGGGTCTTCGGCAGGCCCAATTCCAGCATCGTGATGGCGGCGTTCCTGCATGCTCCGCCGGGCGGCGCGCGGTTCAACTCAGGAGAGCTGGGGGCCTGGTATGCGGCCGCCTCGCTCATCACCGCGGCGGCCGAGGTGGCCCATCACCTGCGCCGGGAAGCGGCATCGCGGGGGATCGAACAACCGATCAGCCGGGTTTATCGGGCCTATTCCGCCCGGCTCGAGGGGGAGTTTGTGCAGATCTGCGGCAGGCAGGCAGAGATGCCCGAAATCTATGCGCCGGACGACTACAGCGCCTCACAGGCGTTCGGCGAGAAGATCCGCGGGGAGGGCGGCGACGGCATTCTCTATGACAGCGTTCGCCACGCGGGCGGAATCAATGTCGTGGCGTTCAGGCCGAGCAAGGTGCTGGACGTTGTACAGACGGATCACTTCGAGATCACCGTGTGGGCCCACCGCCGCGCGATCGACGTCAGGCGGATTGCATCGGGCTAGCGCAGAGGGGCCCGGCTGATGTTCGAGGCCCCCTCTCGGCAAGCCCGCCCCTCGGCAAGCTCCGGATGAGCGCGAGGCAGCCGAGCAGGCTACCAAGCGCGGCCGGGCGGAAGCTGGCGCACAAAGGTTTCCACGGCATAGATCCGGCCGTTGGCCATCGCCATACCGAAGCCGAATTCCTCGAAATCCGGGCGAAGGATGTTGCGGCGATGTCCGGGACTCTGCATCCAGCGGGCGTGGAATGTCTGCGCCTGCGCGGAGGGCGGGACGCACCGCTCGCAGAAGAGAATGTTTTCCCCCACCGCCTGCCAGGCGCCGCCACCATGGGCGCGCCAGCGGTCGGCCACATCGCGGCCCTCCGGTGAACGATGGCTGTAATAGCCGCGGCGTGCCATGTCTTCTGCGTGCGCCTGAGCGGCCGCGTTCATGACCGCATTGAACCGCAGGGGCGGAGCGCCCACTTCCCGGCGTGCGGCGTTGACCTGCCGGAGCATGTCGGCGCGGATGGAGGCGAGATTGCTGACCTGCTGCACCGGATTGTTGGAAAGCTGGGTCGCGCAGCTGGCCAGAAAAAGCAAGGAAAGGAGCGTCGCGACGAGAAAAAGCGGTCGTCTGTTCATCGTTGATCCTTCTTGTGGCCTTAGAGAGCCGGTTTGCGAAGGAACGGGGCTGTTAATCCGAATTCCGCGATTCAGACAAGCGGCCCCCGTCCCGGATTGACGCCCGGGCGAAAGGGTCGGGCGCGACCCGTTCCATCCAGGCAAGAGGCGGGTACGCCGCAAACGCCGCTGGCGGGCACCAGGTTCCGGACAGGCCGGTAAAACCCTGCAGCTGTGAACGGCGGCAGGGACGCGCGAACGCATTCAGGCATGCGGCAGGCGATTTCGGACGAGGCCCGCGCGCGGCAGCCAGGCTCAGGCCCGCAGCTAGGCCGTCCAACCTCCGTCGATCATGAAGGTCTGGCCCGTGAGATAGGGGGCGCCCGCGACGAAGACGACCAGGGAGGCCACTTCTTCAGGGGTGCCGAAGCGTCCCATGGGCAGGCGCGACAGCAGCGTCGTCCGCGTGCCCTCGTAGTCTCCGGTCGCCTTCAGGCGGTCGTTCATGGAAGGCGTGTCGATCACGCCGGGGCAGATGGCGTTGCAGCGGATCCCGTGGGAGACACATTCCGCCGCTACGGATTTCGTGAGCCCGATGACCGCCGCCTTGGTGGTGCTGAACGTGAACTGGCCAGGAAGTCCCTTCACGTAGCCCGCCGCCGACGCCATGTTGATGATCGAGCCGCTCTTGCGCGCGATCATTCCGGGGAGCACCGCACGGATCATGCGGATCATCGATTTCACGTTCAGGTCAAACGCGAAGTCGAGGTGGTCCATGTCGAAGTCGAGGATCATGTCGTGGTACATGATCCCGGCGCAGTTGAAGAGAACGTCCACCGATCCGATTTGGCTGACCAGTGCGGCGACGGCTCTGTCGTCCAAGACGTCCAGCTTGTGGGTCGTGATGGACGGGTGGTCCGCCTCAAGTGCCTTCACGCGCACGCCATTTATGTCAACCGCATGAACACGGGCGCCAGCCCTTGCAAAGGCGAGGGCACTTGCACGTCCAATGCCCTGGGCGGCGGCGGTGACGAGAACGGTCTTGTCCGAAAGTGCGGATGTCATTTCTGAAAAGAAGTCCTTTCCATGAACAAATGAAGGTCGCGCGCGGGAGCAATCACGACCGCCGTATAATGATGTTGCGGAAAAATATCATGTGGGATGCTCACGGTGCGCTCTCAAGGCGCTGGCGGCCCCGGAAAAGAAATTTTTCGTGAGGGGAACAAATCGGTTGAAGGAGTGCTTATGTTATCGGCGGCGGCCCGGCGAGCCGGCTGGGCTGCCGCCAATCTTTTTGCATTATCCGTTTTGATGGGGATAGCCATGAAGATTGCGCAGATTGCACCCTTGGCGGAAAGCGTGCCGCCGAGGCTCTATGGCGGAACCGAACGTGTCGTTTCCTTCCTTACTGAAGAACTGGTCCGCCTCGGACATGAAGTGACCCTTTTCGCTGCAGGCGACTCGCTGACGTCGGCCGAGCTTGTGCCTGCCGCGCCGCGATCGCTGCGCCTGAACCCGGACGTCCGGGATCCGATCCCGTATCACCTCATTCTCCTCGAGCACGTCCGGAAGCGGGCGCACGAGTTCGATATCCTGCACTTCCACATAGACCTCCTCCACTTCCCGCTGCTGCGGCAGCTCGGCGCCAGGACGGTCACGACCCTGCACGGACGGCTGGACCTGCCCGACCTGAAGCCGTTCTATTCCATGTTCTCGGACGTCCCGCTCGTATCGATCTCGAACGACCAGAGGCGTCCGCTCCCGATGGCGAATTTCGTCGCCACGGTTCACCACGGGCTGCCCAGGGATCTGCTGCCGTTCTCGCCGAAACCGGAGGGGTATCTCGCCTTCCTCGGCCGGATCTCGCCCGAGAAACGTCCGGACCGGGCGATCGAGATCGCGGTCAGGGCCGGCATGCCGCTCAAGATTGCGGCAAAGATCGACAAGGTCGATGAGGCCTACTGGTACGAGCACATCAAGCCGCTGGTCGACCGTCATGACAATGTCGAGTACATCGGCGAGGTCAACGAGAAGGCCAAGGCCAGCTTCCTGGGCAACGCGGCGGCGCTGCTGTTCCCGATTGACTGGCCGGAGCCCTTCGGTCTCGTGATGATCGAATCCATGGCTTGCGGGACCCCGGTCATAGCCTTCCGCAACGGCTCGGTGCCCGAGGTCATCGACCATGGTGTCAGCGGCTTCATCGTCGACAGCGTCGACGAGGCGGTGGAGATGGTCGCCCGCCTGCCGCAGGTTGACCGGGCGCGCGTGCGTTCTACCTTTGAAACCCGGTTCACCTCGGAACGCATGGCATCCGACTACCTGGCGCTCTACCGGCGCCTCATCAACGAGCGGAAGCCCAGCATTCCGGTGGAGACGGAAGTGCTCGCGGGGGTGACCCAGATAGGCTCTTCCTCGTCATAAACAGCCGGAGGAGAAGGCGTTATGGGTTTTGAAGATCCCTTAACACCGAAACCGGACGAAATCGCCACCACGAGGACGCCGCAGTTCTTCATTGCGGGAAACGCTCCCTTGCAGGAGCGTCGTCCTCGGACGCTCAAGCACGGCGACACGTTCGCCATATTCGACCACAATGGCGACGTTCTTTCTGGTCCGGGCAGTCTCGATGGGATGTTCCATCGGGACACCCGGTATCTGTCCCATTTCATGCTGACCGTTCGGGGGGAGCGACCGCTCCTCCTGAGTTCGGCCCTCAGGGACGACAACGCACTGCTCATCTTCGACCTCGCAAATCCGGACCTGGAAGACAGCGAGGGCAACATCTTCCTGCAACACGACCGCATCCACATACGGCGCACGCGGTTCATATGGCGGGATACGTGTTTCGAGCGCCTGAGCCTGCACAATTTCGACGAACATACCCATCAGGTGCCCGTCGAGATGACGTTCGCGGCGGATTTCGCGGACCTGTTCGAGGTGCGCGGTACCGACCGGAAGCGGCGGGGCACATACAATCCTCCCGTCGTTGAGGACAGGAAGGTTGTGCTTTCCTACACGGGGCTCGATGGCGTGCGGCGGCAAACGATCCTGCGCTTCGACGAACAGCCGGACGAGCTGACGGAGGACAGGGCAGTCTACAACGTCGAACTCGAGCCGGGACAGACGAAGCAGCATTTCATCGAGATTGCCTGCCAGAGGGCCCCCGCGGAAATGTCTCCCCGCCGGCAGTATTTCTCCGGCCTGCGGGAGGCCCGGCGGGAGGCACAATCCTCTCTGCGGAGGGCAGCCGCGGTCATTTCCAGCAACGACATCTTCAACGAGGCCATACGCCGGTCGATGGCAGACCTCTACATGCTGGTCACCAGGACCGAGCACGGGCCCTATCCCTATGCCGGCATTCCGTGGTTCAGCACCGTGTTCGGCCGCGATGCCCTGATCACCGCGGCTGAAGTGCTTTGGATGGATCCGTCAATTGCCAAAGGCGTGCTCAGGCACCTGGCGGCCAACCAGGCCACCGAGGAGGATCCGGAAGCCGATGCGGAACCCGGCAAGATCCTGCACGAGGTGCGCTACGGCGAAATGGCCGAACTCAAGGAAGTTCCGTTCCGGCGCTATTACGGCAGCGTCGATTCCACGCCGCTGTTCATCATGCTCGCCGGCGCCTATTTCGAGCGGACGAACGATATCGAGACGGTCCGCGAGCTGTGGCCGAACATCAAGGCGGCGCTGGAATGGGTGCAGAAATACGGCGACCGGGACGGCGACGGCTTCGTGGAATACGGTCGGCGGACAACGGCGGGCCTGGCCAACCAGGGCTGGAAGGACAGCTGGGATGCCGTGTTCCACGCAAACGGCGAGCTCGCCAGGGGGCCGATCGCCCTGTGCGAGCTGCAGGCCTATGTCTATGCCGCCTGGAAGGCGGCGGCGTTGATCGCCGAACATCTGGGCTTCCAGGACGAGGCACCCGTCTACCAGGCCCGCGCGGAAGACCTTCGAGCCAGGTTCGACGAGGTTTTTTTCGATCAGGAACTCAGGACCTATGTGCTGGCGCTGGACGGGGACAAGCGCCCCTGCCGTGTGCGGACGTCCAACGCGGGGCATGCGCTGCTGACGGGTATCGCCTATCCGGAGCGCGCCCATGACGTGGTGCGGACGCTCATGGATCCCACCTTCTTTTCCGGCTGGGGCATCCGGACGGTGGCGACAACCGAGGCGCGCTACAATCCCATGAGCTACCATAACGGCTCGATCTGGCCGCACGACAACGCGCTGATCGCCGCCGGCTTCGCCCGCTACGGCTACAGGGTCGAGGCCGCGAAGATCTTCGACGGTCTGTTCGACGCCGCGACCTATATCGAGCTCAGACGGCTCCCGGAACTGTTTTGCGGTTTTCCGCGTCAACGCCACCGGGGACCCACGTTCTATCCGGTCGCCTGCTCGCCCCAGGCGTGGGCGGCGGGTGCGCCGCTGTTCCTGATGAAGTCGTGTCTGGGCATGAGTTTCGACCCGGTGGGCAATTCGGTCTCGTTCCACCAACCTTGCCTGCCGGAGTTCCTGGACATGCTGATCCTGCGGCGGATACGCCTGCCGGGAGGCAGGGTAGACGTGATGCTGCGAAAGGTGGGCGAGGAGGTGGTCGTGCAGGTGCTTGACCGCGAGGGCGACGTGCGCGTGTTGACGGCGTACTAGTCACCACCCGGTCAGGTTTCGCAATGCCGGGATGACTCGCCCGGCATTGGGCGACGAATGGTCCGTCATTCCTCATCCGGCCGTTTCGGCGGTTCCTTCGGTATGATGCTGATTGCCCCACCGATTTCCAGAACCGCGAACTTGATCTGGTCCAGCCTTTCGACTTCGTGCTCGGCACGCGCAGCTTCGAGAATGTCGTCCAGTCCGACGCGCGAGCGGCGGATGGCTTCCTCATCCAGTTTTCCGAGACTGATCAGGACAGTGGGCGCGCCATCCAGCAGCCGGTTCACCCGGGGAGACCACAGCTTGACGTGGGAGAGCGCGATGTCGAGGCCGAAGAGGGTCACCATCAGCACGACAGCATTGGTGATCGAGAAATCGTCTCCGAGCAGCGCCTGTTGCGTCGTCTCGGCGATGATGAGAAGCAGGACGAAGTCGAAACTCGTGATCTGGGCGAGGGTGCGACGTCCCGAAAGGCGCATGGCGGCCAGGAGAATGACGTAGACCGCGATACCGCGGATGACGGTTTCCATTGTGGCGTCTCCTGTTCAGGGAAGGATCGCGGCGGCAAGCCCGATCCGCTCACCGTTCAACTCGACCGCGAAGGTGGGAAAGCCCGGCGCCCGGGGCCGAATCCCGAGGATGATCGGCGTCCGCGCACCGGTCTCTGCAGGGAATTCCATCGCAACGCCGCCAGGCTGCAGCCATTGCCGTGCCGGCCCGGGAACGGCGCTCTGCAGTTCGTAGGATTCGACAAAGTCCGAATCGAGCACGACCAGGATCGGTTCGCCGGAAGCATCCGGGTGGATGCGCAGTTCATCGGGCGTCAGCCAGCGGCCGATGCGCGGATATTCGAGCGATCCGGCGGAGAACCGCGCCGTGGCGCGCGAGAAGGGGCCGCCAGCCCCCGTAAGGCCGAGCAGGGCGAGAAGGACGATGAAGGCGAAGACACACCACGCGATCCGTTCCAGGCGCCAGAAAAATCTCTGAAACGTGCGCGGTTCTTCAAGCTGCAAGCCATCGCTGCGGATGGGAGGATGTTTCACGGCATGTCCCCGTGTTCCGAATTGGCTGTAAACCGGTTCGGAGGGCGGAGGTTCCCCGCGCGGGAAGAGAAGCGGTCGGCGGAGCGGGCGATTTGCCGGACGGAATGGAAAAGGTTAGCGTTTCGCCTGTTCATTTGCGGATCACCGCAGACAGATCCCATTGTCGCGGTTACAGCGGGGCAACAAGTCTCCACTTTTGCCGGAATGGCACTATGTGAGAGGCACAGAACCAGTGACCGCTACGGTTTCAGAAGGAGTCGCGACATGCAGGAAGACCGTATCCAGAAACTCGAGATCCTTGTGACCGAGCACGAGCGGACGATCGAAGAGCTTTCAAATCAGCTTACCGAGCATTGGGCGACAATCGACCGGCTGGAAAAGATGCTGCATTCGCTGGCCGAGAGGTTTCTGACTCTGGAAGAGGCCGTGGCACCGGAGGTTCCGGTGACCAAACCGCCGCATTATTGAGCTGTCACCGTCACAAATCAGCCGTCAGCGGTCCCGGAGCGAGCTGAGCGTATGCAGTCCGGGGTCGCGTCACGTCACCTGCCAGGCGATCCAGAGCATCGACAGGGCGATGATCCAGAGCGCCACGCGGCCGGAGCGGGAGTGGCGCGCTTCAGCTCTGCCGATGGCCTCCGCCGTTTCCCGGTCGAAGCGCAGGCCGTTCTCGGCCATGCTGTCCATCTCGCGCGAGACGCGCTCGAAGCGGCTCACCAGTTCCGGGGTCTCGCGGGCAAGTGTCACCAGCGCCTTCACGCTGTCGCGCGCGTCGGCCACGAAACTTGCCGGGCCGAGGTTGGTGCGGATCCAGTCGGAGACGACCGGCTCGGCCGCGCGCCACATGTTGAAATGCGGGTCGAGCTGGCGGGCGACACCTTCCACAACCACCATGGTTTTCTGCAGCATCAGGAGCTCGGTGCGGGTCTGCATGTCGAAGAGTTCGGTCACCTCGAACAGCAGGGTGAGCAGGCGGCCCATGGAGATGGTTTCGGCCGGCTGGCCGTGAATCGGCTCGCCGATGGCACGGATGGCCTGGGCGAATGCCGCCGGGTCGTGGTAGGCGGGCACGTAGCCCGCCTCGAAGTGAACGTCGGCCACGCGGCGGAAGTCGCGCGTGATGAATCCGTAGAGGATTTCAGCGAGGAAGCGTCGCTCCTTCTTGCCCAGACGGCCGACGATACCGAAGTCCACCGCCACGATGGTGCCGTCAGGTTCCACGAACAGGTTGCCCGGGTGCATGTCGGCGTGGAAGAAGCCGTCGCGCAACGTATGCCGCAGGAAGGACTGGATCAGGTTGACGGCGAGCTGCTCCAGATTGTGGCCGGCGGCGCGCAGCGCCTCGATATCCGACATCTTGATGCCGTCGATCCACTCGATGGTGAGCACGTCGCGGCCGGTGCGGGACCAGTCCACCCAGGGCACGCGGAAGCCGGGATCGTTCTTCGTGTTTTCGTGGATCTCGCTGATGGCCGCGGCCTCGAGGCGCAGGTCCATCTCGATGCGGGTGGTCTGGGCCAGCGTCTGGGCGACTTCGACCGGCCGAAGGCGGCGGGTCGAGGGCACGAAGCGCTCCTGCAGGCGGGCTGCGAGATAGAAGCTCTCCAGGTCGTTGTTGAAGCGGCGGCGCACGCCGGGGCGAATGACCTTGACGGCGACCTTCACTTCCTCGCCATCGCGCAGGATCTTTGCCGGATGAACCTGGGCGATGGAGGCGGCGCCAATCGGCTCGCCGAATTCCGTGTAGAGGGCGTCCAGCGGCTGGCCGAGCGAGCCCTCGATGAGGGCGCGCGACTGCCCGGTGGGGAAGGTCTGCATGCGGTCCTGCAAGTGGGACAGGTCGCGGGCAAGGGCTGCGCCCACCACGTCCGGACGGGTGGCGAGAAACTGGCCCAGCTTCACGTAAGAGGGGCCCAGCCGGTCGATCGCGCGGGAAAGGCGTTCGGAACGCGGAACGTCACCGGAGTGGCGACGCGACAGGAGGCGGGCCAGGCGCCAGCCAAAGCGAGGGGCTCCCTCGAGCTGGTCGCCGGGCGCGGCGGCAATGACGCCTTCGCGCAGCATGATCCAGCCAGCCCGGACGAGACGGAGATATGCGCCGAGGGTGCTCATGCGGATGTTCAGATCTTCCAGCCGGAATGCGCGGCAGCGATGCCGCCGGTGTAGTCGCGCCAGGTGACGCGCGAGAAGCCGGCCTTGCGGATCATCTCGGCGAAGTTCTCCTGGTTCGGGAACTTGCGGATGGATTCCACGAGATACTGGTAAGACTCGGCGTCGCCGGCCACCATCTTGCCGATGCGCGGGATCGCATGGAACGACCAGGCGTCATAGAACCTGTCCAGCATCGGCACGGTCACCTCGGAGAACTCCAGGCAGAGGAAGCGGCCGCCTGGCTTCAGCACGCGGAAGGCCTCGTTGAGCGCCACCTGGATGCGGGGCACGTTGCGGATGCCGAAGGCGATCGTGTAGGCGTCGAAAGTATTGTCGGGAAAGGGCAGTTCCTCGGCATTGGCCTCGACAAAGGTCAGGTGCTGGTCGATGCCGCGCTTGACGGCGCGGTCGCGGCCCACGCCCAGCATGGAGCCGTTGATGTCCAAAACAGTGACATGGGCGTTGCGGTTCGAGGCTTCGACGATGCGGAAGGCGATGTCGCCGGTGCCGCCGGCCACGTCGAGCGCCTTGTAGCCGGGGCGCTTCGGCGGAGAGAGCCAGTCCACCATGGCCGACTTCCAGGCCCGGTGAAGCCCGGCGGACATCAGGTCGTTCATCAGGTCGTAGCGGTCCGCTACGCGGTGGAAGACGTCATTGACAAGGTGCTGCTTCTCGCCTTCGCGAACCTGGCGAAAGCCGAACGCAGTCTCCATGCCTCCGGCGGCAGTAGTACGCTGTTCCGACATTGCACTCTCTCAGAAATCGGCGGGACCATAGCCGATCCGATCGCCGCGCGCCATTGCCAATACGTCCGCGGAGCCTTTTTGCGGGCATGGAATTTCGCCGCATTGACCGACCGCAACGGAAAAAGGGCCCGCGTGGGGCCCTTTGAAACTCCGGTTTGCGGCGTTTTCCGGACGGGACGTCCAGGCCGATCCGGAATGACGTCAGCGCCTTTTGATCAGTCGACGGGCTGCTTGGTCTTGCGCAGGTAGGGCAGGATCGTCTCGAAGCTGCCGAAGCGCTTGACGGCCTCCTCGTTGGAGACGGCGGCGGTGATGATGACGTCCTCGCCGGGCTGCCAGTTCGCCGGGGTGGCGACCTGGTGCTTTGCCGTCAGCTGCAGCGAATCGATCGCGCGCAGGATCTCGGCGAAGTTGCGGCCGGTGGTCATCGGGTAGGTCAGGATCAGCTTGATCTTCTTGTCCGGACCGATGACGTAGACCGAGCGGACGGTCGCGTTGTCCGCTGGCGTGCGGCCGGCGGCGCTGTCGCCAGCATCGGCAGGCAGCATGTCGTAGAGTTTGGCAACGGTCAGATCGCGGTCACCGATGAGCGGATACTCGACGCGATGGCCGGTGGCCTTCTGGATGTCGTCCTTCCAGCGCTCGTGATCCTCCACCGGATCGACGGAGATGCCGATGATCTTCACGTTGCGCTTCTCAAACTCGTGCTGAATGCCGGCCATGGCGCCCAGCTCGGTGGTGCAGACAGGCGTGAAGTTCTTGGGATGGCTGAAGATCACACCCCAGCTGTCTCCAAGCCATTCGTGGAACCGGATGGTGCCGTGGGTGGTCTCGGCGGTGAAGTCCGGCGCGGTGTCGTTGATGCGAAGGCCCATGAGAGTCTCCCTGTCCAGAGTGCGTTTTTTCTAAAATTACGGCGAACGGGAGAAAAAAGTGAGCACTGGAAAAACTTCCAGTGCTTCACGATTAGAAAAATATCCCAACCATTGCGGATAAGACGAAAAACGAGTCCTATCCGCGGGCTGACACGCTTTGCGTCAGGCTTTCTGCCTCACCTGGTAGTCCTTCACCGCCGAGAAACGGACGGCTTTCCAGCGTTCGGCCTCGTAGTTCAGGCCGAACTCGTGCGGGGCGAGGAATACCGGGTCGCCGTCCAGGTCGCGGGCAATATCGCCGCGGTGGGCAGTGATGAAACGCTCGAGCTCCGCCTTCTCGTCAGCGTCGATCCAGCGGCAGATGGAGAAGCGCGAAACCTCGAAATCGACGGGCAGCGAGTATTCGAGCTTCAGCCGCTCCTTCAGCACGTCGAGCTGGAGGGCGCCGACCACGCCGACGATGGCGGGAGAACCGTCCTCCGGATTGAAGAGCTGGACGACGCCTTCCTCGGCCATCTGCTGCAGGGCTTCCTTCAGCTTCTTGGCCTTCATGGCGTCGGAAAGCCGGACGCGGCGGAGAATTTCAGGCGCGAAGTTCGGCACGCCGCGGAAGAGAATGTCTTCGCCCTCGGTGAGGGTGTCGCCGATGCGCAGCGTGCCATGGTTGGGGATCCCCACCACGTCGCCCGCCACGGCCTCGTCGGCGGTGATGCGGTTGCGGGCGAAGAAGAACTGCGGGGCCGTGAGGCTGATTTGCTTTCCGGTGCGGACGAGCTTGGCCTTCATGCCGCGCTGCAGGCGGCCCGAACAGACGCGAACGAAGGCGATGCGGTCGCGGTGGTTCGGGTCCATGTTGGCCTGGATCTTGAAGACGAAGGAGGTCAGCTTTTCCTCGGTCGCCTCGACGCGGCGGGTGTCGCCCTCCTGGGCGCGCGGGCCGGGGGCCCAGGCGCCGATCGCCTCAATCAGGTCGCGCACGCCGAAGTTGCGAAGCGCCGAACCGAAGAAGACGGGCGTCAGGTGGCCTTCCAGGAAGGACTGAAGGTCGAAGGGCCGGCAGGCTTCACGCGCCAGGTTCAGTTCCTCGATGAAGCTCTCGCGCTGGTATTCGGGCAGCAGGCCGGCAACATCGTCGGATTCCGGGCCGTTGACGGGGATGGGTGTTTCGTCGGCGTCAGAACGGCGGATGGTGTTGTTCTTCAGGTGATAGGTACCGGCGAAGTCCTTGCCGAGGCCGATCGGCCAGGTGATGGGCGCGGTGTCGAGCGCCAGCTTCTGCTCGATCTCGTCCAGGATCTCGAACGGATTGCGGCTCTCGCGGTCCAGCTTGTTGACGAAGGTGATGATCGGAATGTCGCGCAGGCGGCAGACCTCGAAGAGCTTCAGGGTTCGCGGCTCGATACCGCGCGCAGCGTCGAGCACCATCACCGCCGAGTCGACGGCCGTCAGCGTGCGGTAGGTGTCGTCGGCAAAGTCTTCGTGGCCCGGGGTGTCGAGCAGGTTGAAGACGTGATCGCCGTACTCGAAGGTCATCACCGAGGTCACGACCGAAATACCGCGCTCGCGCTCGATCTTCATCCAGTCGGAGCGCGTCTGGATGCGGTCTTTCTTCGCCTTCACCTCGCCGGCGAGCTGGATGGCGCCGCCGAACAGCAGCAGCTTCTCGGTCAGCGTGGTCTTACCGGCGTCCGGGTGCGCAATAATCGCAAAGGTGCGGCGGCGCGCCACCGCATCGGATAAAGTCTCAGCCATGGATGGATCCTTTTGTCGGGGCGCTCCATACCAGCCAAGGCGTCGCGTGTCGATTGAAAATGGGATCGGAGCCCGCACGAGACGCGGGTTCTGCGCCGGGCGGGTAGTGAAGGCTTCTTCTTGTGGAGGCAGGAGAGGAGGTCTTTCTCTCCCGGAAAAATTCCTTGGAATGATGGCTCGCAGAATTGACCCCCCGGTCCGCGCGGGCCAGAAAGGGGCCATGTCTAGCATATCAAGCACATCGAACGCCGCTCCAAGGATTGGGCTCGTCCGGCTCCCGCACGGCGAGGGACTGCCGCTGCCGTCCTATGAAACGGAAGGGGCTGCGGGCTTTGACCTGCGCGCCGCACTGCCGGAGGACCGGCAGATCATCCTGCTGCCCGGAAAGCGCGTGCTGGTGCCGACCGGCTTCATCTTCGAGATTCCGCATGGGTACGAGGGGCAGGTGCGTCCCCGCTCGGGCCTGGCGCTAAAGCATGGCATCACGTGCCTCAACACACCGGGGACGATCGATAGCGACTATCGCGGCGAGGTGCAGGTGCTGCTCATCAATCTGGGCGAGGAAGACTTCCCAATCACGCGCGGTATGCGCATCGCGCAGATGGTCATAGCTCCTGCCATCCAGGCCGTGATCGAGGAGCGCGCGTCCGCCAGCGAGACCGGCAGGGGCGCCGGCGGCTTCGGCTCGACGGGCACGCGCTAGATACCGGTCGCTGTCCCGGCACCGAGACGGCCACGATCTGAACGGAACCACGATCTCACAGGAAAATGGCGGCGCGGAAAGACCCGTGCCGCCTGAGTCTGCCTGTCCAAGATTTCCAGAAGAAGCCGAGGCGCAACCTGGCGTGCGTCAAACCGCGACCAGAACGCAGTCCGTCCCGAACTAGGTCTGTGGAGCGGTTCGCGCCGTGTTTGCCGAGACTTGACCGTGACGGCGGGCGTTATCCCTGGCACGCGCCTGTTCCTCGAGCCGCTGCTTGCGCGCGCAGGCCGGTCCCGGACCGCGCATGTAGTGGCGCTCGGGATGGTACCCCAGGTTCAGCATATCACGGGCGGCTGCGATGCTCCTACGCAGTACTTGAACCAGAGACATGGCACTCTCACACACCAGACTTCAGAATTTCGCTTCGTGACCGCACATTAACCGGCAAGGAATGAATGTACGATGAATGTGCTGTTAACTGTTTGAAGAAAGGCGAAAAATCTTGGCTGAAAGAGGTCAGGATGCGGGCAGATTCCGGGCAAGCGCCAAGCGCCTGCGGTGTGTGACCGAAAGGCTACAGAAATGGCCGTCACGAATATCGTCGGACCTGGAACAGGACCCATTTCTGGCGGTTAGGTCCGCGGGAAATCCCCGGAACCGAACTGAAAGGAAAACAACCATGGGTCTCTTTACCAGCGACATAAAGACAATGGAGGACCTGTTCGTCCACACGCTCGAGGACATCTATTACGCGGAGAACCAGATCACCAAGGCACTGCCCAAGATGGCGAGCCAGGCCACCAATCCGGTGTTGAGGCAGGGGTTTGAAGCGCATCTGCAGGAAACCGAGAACCATATCCGCAACCTGGAGGAGGTGTTCCATCTCCTCGGTCTGGAGCCGCGTGGGGCCAACTGTCCCGCTATCGACGGGATCATCGAGGAAAGCGACGAAATCACCGGCGAAGTCGGCGACGCCAACGTGCTGGACGCCGCTCTCATTGCTGCGGCTCAGGCGGTGGAGCATTACGAGATCACCCGCTACGGCACGCTGATCACCTGGGCGCAGGAGCTCGGCTACAACGATTGCGTTGCGGCTCTGGAACGCAACCTGGCCGACGAGAAGGCCACGGACCGGAAGCTCACAGAGCTGGCCGAAAGCCGCGTCAACAGCGACGCCGTTCATTAAGCTGCGGCGGTAGATTTGAGCCCGCCTCTGATCCCGGAAGGGGCATCCGCGATGACAGACTGTTGAATCTGTTGAATCGAGGCTGATGGGAACCTGATGCGGGCCTGACACGTTGCTTCACTGTTCATTACTTTCGATCTCCGGTCTGCCGCCCCGCTGCTTCCCTGCCGCGGGGCGGTTCTTTTTCCGGTGGCTCGATTGATGTAGAGTGCTGCCTGCGGCGGGTAATGAGGAGGCTCGCATGCGCTGGCAGTGGTCGGAAAAGAGCGTCGTTGCAGCGGCGATCGCTGCCGTTGCCGTGTTGTTCGCCATCGGCTGGGCGACCCGCGAGGACAGGAGCGACAGCCCGTACCTGCACATTTCCGGCGGCGGGTTCATCTTCAACTATCGCAACGCCGAGGCCTATTACGGGTTTACCGCGGAGGTGGCCCGGCCGGTGGAGAACGGGGCCATCCTGGAAGCGTCGTTCGATGATCCGGCTGGCGGGCCGCCGATCGTGGTCAGGGAACGGTTGACCACGATGACGAGACGCTATGCGGTCCGCACGCCGCCGCTTCGTGGGATCGAAGCAGGCAAGCCGTACAAGGTCTCCATCAAGGTCTACGACCGGCAGGGCCAATCACTGATATGGCAGACCGAACGCAGCTACGTGAGCCAGGTCGGTGACGAGGTGCTGCCGGAGGCTCCGCTGACGGTCGGACCGGGCTACCACCAGCCCGAGGGGCTGTCTGGCGAGAAGAAGAGTCCCGCGCACTGAGAAGGCCGCGCGGCGCGTTTTCAATATCTGTCGAGACGGTGGTATGGACGGGCGCCATTCGCCAGCATGGGCGATTGGCGCGCGCGCTGTCTGCGAACGGCGACACCCTTCCCGAGCCGTGAGCTCAGGACGTGGATGTGGTGTGGTTCGACGTGTGGAGCTGGCTGCGCTCGAAGAAGAGCACGACAAAGATCGCAAAGATCAGCGGGATGATCAGATAAAACAGGCGGAAAACCAGCAGCGCGGCGAGCACATCCGCCTGGGGCATCTCGTCGAGGCCGGTGATGAAGGCCAGCTCCAGCACGCCGAGGCCTCCCGGCGCGTGGGACAAGAGCGCCAGCGAGAAGGAGATGACGAAAATGCCCAGCACCGACAGAAATCCCGGATTTCCGGCTTCCGGCAGCGCAAAGTAGATGATGGCTGCCGCGCCAACGATTTCCATCGGGCCGATGATCATCTGTTGAAGGGCAATGGACGGGCGAGGATAGGCGATGACAACCTTGCCGATCTTCAGCGGCTTCAGGCGCAGCAGGCTGCCGCCGAGATAGAGCGCCACGACCAGCAGCAGCAGGATGCCGCTCACCGCCGAGGTTCCCACCGGCAGCATGTCCACGAAACGCTCCACCACGTCCGGATCGAAGAGGAAGGTGATGCCGCCGAGGATCATGATGCCGAGCGCAAAGGTGAAGGAACAGAACGCAACGAGGATGCCGACCTCGGTGGCGCTCACGCCCTTGGCCGCATAGGCACGGTAGCGGACCACGGAGCCGGAAAAGACCGAGGCACCGATGTTGTGGGACAGGGCATAGGTGGTGAACGAAGTGATCGTCAGGTACAGCCAGCCGATATTGTCCCGGCGCAGGTGCTTCAGAGCCAGCCGGTCGTATCCCGCGAGCGCCGCATAGGCGAACAGGGTGCTCACCACACAGAGAACCCAGTGCAACGGCGGGATGGCCGCCAGGCTGTCCCAGAGCTCGTCAAGCGAAAGTCCGCGCAGTTCGTGGTAGAGGAGCCATGCCGAAAACGCCACGGCAAGCAACCCGACGGTGGGCCATAGGTATTTCTTTACTTGCACGGCATCAACTCCAAGCCGTCTTCCGCATTTTCGCGAACGTCATTCGCACTTCCTTGCCCCCGCATTTGGACATCACGGCGCCTCACCAAATCCCCTGCCTCGTTCAGCTGGGCTACCCATCCTTCTGCTCACTGAGCCTCGTTCCTCTCACTGTGCTCCTGTGTCACTGCTCCCTGGAAATGATCGTTATATCGGTTGAATCGGGCCGGTTGACCGGGGCGATACTCTGGCAGCCTTGTACCAGCGTGGAAAGCTGAAAATGAGCGCGCGGCAATTTTCCATCCTGCGCAGGCGGTCATTTCCGGTTCCTCGCCGAACCCTTTTTCTCGGGCCGGCGCAAAGGACTGTCTTCCTTGCCTTCCGCCCAGTCTCGATAGAGTGCGGCCCGTCCGAGCAGCATCAGCGTCACCGGCGTCGTGACGGTGACGAAGATGCCGATGAGGATTTCGTGAATGACGGGACGGCCCTGCAGCCAGGTGAACAGGATCATGGACGCCATGACAACGCCGCCCGTTCCCCAACTGGTGCCGAGCGTCGGGGCATGAATCCGGTCGTAGAAGCTGCGCAGGCGCATGAGGCCGATGGTGCCGACCAGGGTGAGGAAGCTCCCCAGCAGCATGAAGGCGGAGATGACGATGGCGAGCCAAACCGGCATGTCCTGGATGGCGCTCATTCGATTACCTCACCGCGCATGAGGAACTTGGCGAGCGCCAGCGTGGCGACGAAGCCGAGGGCGCCGATGATGAGGGCGGCCTCGAAGTAGATGTCGGTGCCTGTCCGCATACCGAAGAGCATCAGCTCGATCATGCCGCAGACATAGAGGGAGTCGAGAGCGAGCACCCGGTCCTGCGCCCGCGGGCCGCGCAGCATGCGCGCCGTGGCGAGAACCATCGCCACCGCGACGGCGATCTGCGAGATCAGAAGCGACCAGCTCAGGATCATGGCACTCATTCAAAAATCTCCATCAGCAGGTACTCATACCGGTTCTTGATGAGATCGATCCAACCCTGCTCGTCCACCAGGTCGAAAACATGGATCACGAGCGTATCCCGCCGCTCGCTATAGTCGAGCCAGGCCGTTCCCGGTGTGCTGGTTATGATAACGGCAAGTACCGCGAGGCCGGTGGGATCGCGGAGTGCGAGCGGAATGGTCACGAAGCCGGAGTGCCGTTTGTGGTTGCCCTCATTCAGGATCAGGCGGACAACCGCAGCGTTGGAGCGGATGATGTCCGCCAGCACGATGGCGATCAGCTTCGGAATGAGAATCCAGCGCCGCAGGCGCGGCGTGGATGGCTGCAGCGCGTGCAGTCCCTGCGCCGCCAGCAGCGACACGATCGTACCCAGGATGAACTGCCCGGGCGTGAAGCCGGCCAGCGCCATCCACATCAGGATGAGGCTGACGATCAGGAGGGGATAGGGAATCACGCGGCTCACTGGACACCTCCCCTGTTTCCGGGCACGGCCTGCATCGCGTTCATCACGGCATTGATATACGCATCCGGCGAATGCAGGTCATCTGCCGTCGCTGTCATGAAACGCATGGCCGGACCCGCACCTATGGTCAGTCCCACGGTCACGAGCAGCAGGGCGATCACGGGGGCGATTTCGACCAGCAGGACACGTGGAACCACGCCCTCGATAGGCGCCCAGAAGGAGCGGATGCCTGCGCGGCTCAGCGCGATCAGCGAAGCGAAGCCGGACAGGATCAGGGCGCCAGCCAGCCACCAGGCCGAGGAGCGGATCGGCTCTTCGCCCAGGGTTTCCGGCTCGAACATCGCCGACAGCATGGCGAACTTGGCGAGGAAGGCGGAGAAGGGCGGCAGTCCGGCCAGCAGCATCGTGCAGATGCCGAAGCAGAAGCCCAGAATAGCCAGCGTCTGGGGGATGGCGATGCCTACCAGGGCCTCGTTGAAGTCTTCCTCCTCGTCAGTGTCCTCACCGAATGCTTCGAGCGTGACGGCGAGGATGTTGGCCGCCGGGTCCTGTCCGCGTTCGATCAGCTCGATCAGCATGAACAGCGCGCTGATGGCGGCGGTGGATGTGACAAGGTAGAAGAGCGCTCCGGCTGTCACTCCGTCGTTGGCGAAACCGACAGCGGCCAGGAGCGTGCCGGAGGAGATGAGTACGGAATAGCCGGTGAGCCGGCCCAGGGCCTGGGATGCAAGGACGCCGATCACGCCGAACAGGATGGTCAGCATGCCCGCCAGGAAGAGCAATTCGGCACCAAAGCCCGAAGAGCCGCCCGCCTTGACGCCGAAGAACAGCAGCGACAGCCGCAGCAGCACGTAGATGCCGACCTTGGTCATGATGGCGAAAATGGCGGCCACGGGCGCGGCAGCAGCCGCATAGGCATTGGGCAGCCAGAAATTGAGCGGCCAGATGCCGGCCTTGATCAGGAAGGCGATGCCAAGAATGGCCGCTCCAGCCTCGGCGATCGGGCGGCTCTGGTAGTCCAGCCCTCCGAGAAGGATGGAGAGCTGCGCCATGTTGAGCGTGCCCGTCTCGCTGTAGATCATCGCAACGCCGATCAGGAACAGCAGCGAGGCCACCAGGTTGATGACGATGTAGTGCATGCCCCACTTGATGCGGGCAGCGCCGGAGCCATGCAGCACCAGGCCGTAGGAGGCGGCTAGAAGCACCTCAAAGAAGACGAACAGGTTGAACAGGTCGCCCGTGAGGAAGGCGCCGTTCAGCCCCATCAGCATGAACAGGAACAGGCTGTGGAAGTGCGTGCCCGCCCGCTCCCAGCGCGCGGTGGCGAAGATGAAGGACGGCAATGCCAGGACCGACGTCAGGCACACCATGAGGGCAGACAGGCGGTCGAGCACGAGGTTGATCGCGATCGGCGACGGCCAGTTGCCCAGAAGGTAGACCTCGACGGCACCCTGGCCTTCTCCACCGGCATGGGCACGGTCGAGCATCAGGATCGAAACGACCAGCAGCAGCGCGCACGCAAGGATGGTGAGCGTGTCCTTGAGCAGCCGCTCGCGTTCGTCGAACAGCAGCAGCAAAGCCCCCGCCACGAGCGGGATCAGGATGGGCGTGATGATCAGGTGAGAGGGGCTGAGTATCATCTTTCTGGCTCGCGTCCATCCACGTGGTCGGTACCGGTAATGCCGCGCGAGGCGAGCAGAACCACGAGGAACAGCGCCGTCGTGGCGAAGCTGATCACGATGGCCGTCAGGATCAGGGCCTGCGGCACCGGATCGGCATAGTTGGCGGGGTCGATCTCCGCGCCCTTCTCGACGATCGGGGCGGCGTTCATGCGCAGCCGTCCGGTCGAGAAGATGAAAAGGTTGACCGCATAGGACAGCAGCGACAGCCCCATGATGACCTGGTAGGTGCGCGGCCGGAGGAGGAGCCACACGCCCGAGGCAACGAGAATGCCGATTGCAAGGGACAGCAGGATTTCCATCAGACCCGCTCCTCCGTCTCAGCCTTGACCGCCCGCGCACGATGGCTGCGGATCGACTGGTGCGCGATCGCGATGAGCATCAGCACCGTCGCGCCCACCACCAGCAGGAACACGCCAAGGTCAAACATGAGTGCGCTGGCGACGGGGATCTCACCGATCACGTCCAGATGGAGGTGCCGGTAGAACGAGGTGAGGAAGGGATAGCCGAACAGCCACGCCCCCATGCCGGTGAATGCCGAAATCAGAAGACCCAGGGCGATCCAGCGGACCGGCAGGATGCGCAGGCGATCCTCCACCCAGCGGGTGCCGCCGGCCAGATACTGCAGAAGGAAGCCGATGGCCATGGTCACGCCCGCCGCGAACCCGCCACCCGGCAGATCATGGCCGCGGAAGAAGAGGTAGAGCGCCAGGGTGATGATCGCCGGGAACATCCAGTTCATGATGACGGACGGGATGCGCATGAAGTCATGCACGGTCTCGCCGGGCTCGCGTTCCTGCTGGGCATCGTCATAAGCGTTCTGGATGCGCTGCTGTTCCGGGACCTCGATGCTGTCGGGGGCCGGGCGGAAGCGGCGCAGCAGTGCGAAGACGGTCAGCGCCACGATGCCGAGCACGGTGATTTCGCCCATCGTGTCGAAGCCGCGGAAATCCACCAGAATGACGTTCACCACGTTGGAGCCGCCGCCGCCGGAATAGGCGTTCTGGACGAAGAAGTCGCCAATCGACGGAGCGGGCGTGCTCGACATGACCGCAAAGGCGACGATGGCCATGCCCAGGCCGCTGACGACGGCGATGAAGAAATCGCGGTTGCGGCGCAGGCGGTCGGCAATACGGGTGCCGTTGTCGATTTCCTCAAGGCGTTTGGGCAGCCAGCGCAGGCCCAGGAGGATCAGAACCGTCGTGACCACCTCGACCACGAGCTGGGTGACGGCCAGGTCCGGTGCGGAGAACCAGACGAAGGTCATGCAGGTAACCAGCCCCGCGCCGCTGATCAGCACGAGGGCGGCGAAGCGATGGTACTTGGCCAGCCACGCGGCGCCCACCGCGCAGGAAATGCCGACGGCCCAGAGGATGCCGAAGGCCGGATCCAGCCGCTGGATGCGGGTGATGTCACTCAGGAAGCCGCTTTCAAACAGTGGCCAGGTCCCGACCACCAGCGTCATCACCACAACGATGCGCAGCTGCGGCTGCAGGCGCCTCGTGCCGAGATTGGCCTCGATCCAGCGTGCCCAGCGCCATGAGACGGTGACGAGAATGCGGTCGAAAATACGCTGGCCCTTGAGCCAGCGCAGGCCCGGCGGATCCTCGGGTGAGGTCGCCAGATAGCGGCGCAGCGCCAGATAGAGCAGGATGCCCGCAGTGAAGGCGATCGAGCTCATGATGAGAGGCAGGTTGAAGCCGTGCCAGACCGCGAGGCTGTAGGAGGGCGTGCGTTCGCCAAGGACGGCAACGACGGCCGTATGCAGATAGGGCCCGATGGTCAGGCCGGGGATGATGCCTACCAGGAGACACGCGAGCACGAGCAGCTCGATCGGCAGGCGCATCCAGTGCGGCGGCTCGTGCGGCTCCTTGGGGAGATCCGTCGCCTTCGGGCCGAAAAAGACGGCGTGGATGAAGCGGATCGAGTAGGTCACCGCGAAGGCGCTCGCCAGGGTGGCAATGTAGGGCGTGGCGTGATCGAACCAGGAGTCGCGATACTCGATGATGGTCTCGGCGAAGAACATCTCCTTGGAGAGGAACCCGTTCAGGAGCGGCACGCCGGCCATGGAGGCCGCGGCCACCATCGCCAGAGTTCCGGTGATCGGAAGCGCGGTGAACAGACCGCTCAGCCGGCGCATGTCGCGCGAGCCCGCCTCGTGGTCGATGATGCCCGCCGCCATGAAGAGCGATGCCTTGAAGGTGGCGTGGTTCATCATGTGGAAGATGGCCGCGACGGCGGCGAGCGGGCTGCCTAGGCTCAGAAGGGTGGCGATCAGGCCAAGGTGGCTGATGGTGGAATAGGCGAGAAGCCCTTTCAGGTCCTGCTGGAAGATCGCGAAGTAGGCGCCGATCAACAGCGAGGACATGCCGGCGAAGCCCACGATGTAGAACCACTGGTCCGTACCGGCCAACACCGGCCAGAAGCGGGCAAGCAGGAACACGCCCGCCTTCACCATGGTGGCCGAATGGAGGTAGGCCGAGACGGGCGTGGGCGCGGCCATCGCATTTGGCAGCCAGAAGTGGAACGGGAACTGCGCGCTCTTGGTCAGAGCACCGGCGAGTATGAACAGGAGCGCCAGGGAATAGAGGCTGCTGGAGCGGATCTCGTCGCCGGAGGAAAGGACGGCGTCCAGATCATAGCTGCCGACGATGTAGCCGATCAGGATCATGCCGAGCAACAGAAGAAGCCCGCCGGCGCCGGTAATGATGAGCGACATGCGCGCGCCTTCGCGCGCGTTCGCGTTATGGTGCCAGTAGCCGATCAGCAGGAAGGAGAAGATGCTGGTCAGCTCCCAGAAGACAGAAATCAGGATCAGGTTTCCGGCGATGACCACGCCCTGCATGGCGCCCATGAAGCAAAGCAGGAAGGCGTAGAAGCGCGGCACCGGATCGTTCGGCGACATGTAATAGCGCGCATAGATGACCACGAGCAGGCCGATCCCGGACACCAGCATCGTGAACATCCAGGCAAAGCCGTCCATGCGCAGCAAGAAGTTGAGGCCCAGTTCCGGCATCCACTTGATTTCCCGCCGGATGACGCCGCCGTCCTCGACGTAAGGGTAAAGCATCACGCCGATGACGAAGGCGGTGAGGGCGACGACACCGGACAGCCACGCCTCCGTGTTGCGCGCGTTCACGGGCTGCATGGCGGCCAAAATCGCTCCCAGGAAGGGCAGGAAAATCAGGAAAAGGAGCGCATTCTCATGGAACATCGATGTGGCACAAACAACTTACCTGCGACAGAAGAACGAAAAAACCTTGTCCGTGGCTAACGTCCGTTCTGCCGATTGTGACTCAGGCACGTTCCAGGAAAAACATCGCCCCCCGAAACATTTCCCTCCGGCATCACGCGCCAGCCAACGGCGCTTCAACAGGTGGAGCCCTCGGAGCGCACTGGCCATTCCGTCGTTCGCACAGGAATGTCGGTTTTTCCAGCCGCGGACAAGCCGTATTCCGGCAGGGAACCTCAAATTCAGGATTGGCCGCGGGAAGAGCCACCGGATCAGGGCCGGCAGCCAGCTCCATCGAGGGCGAGGCCTTTTCGTCAGGAGACCGCAATATCTTCCGGAAGGAGGAAGGCGCGACAAGACCGCTGACGGGCGAGCCGTGTTCCACTCCGGTCCGCTTGGTTGCGGGCAGGAACGTGGTAGCCTGGCTGCAAAGGGTCGCAAGGCAAACAAGCACCATCGCCAGGAAGCCTGACGCAATAATGATGTGGGAATGGCGGTGCTTGTCCGCGTGCCGCAAGGGACCTCCGATTTGCGCTTGATGATCACACTATGTGAAGCGGAGTCGTGTGACAGTCAACATTCATTAATCTAATACGGAATTATGATCGAACAGTTAGAAAAAATGCGGATGACGCATGAAAAATTGTCTCTTGCCCGGGACCGGTGACGGGGCCGGAATCCGCGCAACGGGGATGGCATCGGACTAGCCGCCATGGACAGGCTTGAATGTGACCGCATGTTCGTCGCTGTCATGGATACGGGCAGCTTCACCAGGGCCGCGGCCAAGCTGGGCACGACCTCGGGACAGGCATCCAAGCTCGTCGCCAGGCTGGAGGCGGAACTCGGGGTGCGGCTGCTTAACCGCACGACGCGCGCGGTCTCTCCGACCGAGGCGGGCCGGGCCTATTACGAGCGGCTGCGGCAACTGCTGGAGGCCTATGACGAGCTGGATCTTTCGGTCCGCAACACGTCGCAGACGCCGCGGGGAAGACTGAGGATCACCGCACCGCTCACCTTCGGCACGGCGGAGCTGGCCCCAGCGCTCTCGGAATTCGCCGCGATCTATCCGGAAATCTCGCTGCATGTCAGTTTCGAGGACAGGCTGGTCAATGTGGTGGACGAGGGGTTCGACGTTGCCATCCGCGTCGGGAAACCGGCGGATTCGACCCTGATCGCGCGGCGGCTCTGCGATGTCAGGATCGTGACGGTAGCTTCCGAACGCTATCTCGAAGAACGAGGCGAGCCGCGGAAGCCTGAGGAACTCGCCGGACACGAGTGCATGATCGACACCAACTTCCGCGATCCTTATCGCTGGCCCTTTCAGGATGCCACAGGAAAGACATACTCCGTGCCGGTGAGCGGAAGGCTCTGCTTCTCAAACGCGGAAGCCTGTCTCAGGGCAGCGGAACTCGGATTGGGAATAGCGTATCTCCCGGCCTTCGTCGCGGCGAAAGCCTTCGACGCAACGCACCTCAGGCCCATCCTTGCGGGCTACAGCCTGACGTTCAGCATCTTCGCCCTTTATCCGCACAGCCGGCACCTCGCCGCCAGCGTGCGCGCGCTCATCGACTTTCTCGCCGATCGCTACAAGGCTGAAATGGACTGGCCCGTGGCGCAGGGCTGACTGCTTCCATATCGGATGCAATCATCTTCCGTAGCGGTGGATTATCATCCAAATGAAAGAATGCCATCTTATGCGCATGACAAGGCGGCCATGGAGACCGGCGCCGCAACGAAAGGAACCAACGAGATGGCGAATATCAGCACTTCGGCAACGGGCGAGTCGTCCTTCATCAGTGGCGTGGCGAACGCGGATCTCGCGGCGTTTATCCTGCGCGTGACGAATGGCATCTTCTTCATTCTTCATGGCGGACTGAAGCTGTTCGTGTTCACTCCGGCGGGTACGGCGGGCTTCTTCGAGAGCATCGGGTTCCCGGGCTTTTTGGCGTATCCTGTGATCGCCATCGAGATTCTGGGCGGCATTGCGCTGCTGCTGGGCGTGTGGACGCGCTCAATTTCGCTTGCGCTTGCCGTTGTTCTGCTCGGCACCATCTATGCGCCGCATGGAGCGGCCGGCTTCTTCTTCTCGAACCCCGGCGGCGGCTGGGAATACCCGGCTTTCTGGGCGATTACGCTGGTGGCTCTCGCGCTGCTCGGCAACGGGGCCTTCGCCGTACAGCGCAACCGCGCGTAACGCAGGCTGGTACGGGCAAGGTTCCCCGCGGAACCGCCCGTACCCCTGACTGTTCCTCGAACATTGAAGCATCAGAACGGCTGCCCGCCGCATGGCGGTCAGGCTCAACGGTCGCACGCCGAAAGGAGCGTGGAATGCTGGTGAACGGACAATGGGTGGCGGACTGGCAACCCGTGCAGGCCACCGACGAGAAGGGCGGCTTTGTCCGCCAGACCTCGACCTTCCGCAACTGGGTCACGCCCGACGGCGGTCCCGGGCCAACCGGAACGGGCGGGTTCAAGGCAGAGCCTGGTCGCTATCATCTCTATGTGGCGCTGATCTGCCCCTGGGCTTCGCGCACGCTGATTGCCCGGAAGCTCAAGAAACTGGAGGACGTCATCTCCGTTTCCGTCGTCAGTCCGGTGATGACGCCGCAGGGGTGGCGCTTTGGCGACTACCCTGGCGCCACGGACGACGAGGTGAACGGCAGCACCTACATGCACGAGATCTACACCAAGGCCGATCCGCACGTGACCGGACGGGCCACCGTGCCGGTCCTGTGGGACAAGAAGCACGAAACCATCGTCAACAACGAGTCAGCCGACATCGTGCGGATGATGAATTCCGGCTTCGGCGACCTGGCTGACGGGTCCGTGGACCTCTATCCGGAGGATCTCCGGGCAGAAATCGACGCGCTCAACGGGCGGATCTATCCGGCGCTCAACAACGGTGTTTATCGCGCCGGATTTGCGACGACGCAGGTCGCCTATGAAGAGGCGTTCCGGGACGTGTTCGCGATGCTGGACGAGCTGGAGGAACGGCTCGCCGATGGCCGGCGGTTCCTGTTCGGTGATCGCTTCACGGAGACGGACATACGGCTGTTCGTGACGCTCGTGCGGTTCGATGCGGCCTATTACGGGCTCTTCAAATGCAACCTGCGGCGCATCGCCGACTATCCGCACTTGAGCCGCTACGTGCTGAGGGTGATCGACATCCCCGGCGTGCGGGAGACTGTGAATATCGGACACATCAAGGCCGGATACTATTCGATCAAGGCCCTCAACCCCACCGGTATCGTGCCGCTCGGACCTGAGCTGCCGTTCTAAGCCTGGGATAATGCCTGTGGGCGCGGTGACGGCTCAGCGGTTGAGCGTTTCGATGATGCGGCAGTCGGCGATCGGCCCGTGGGCATGGTTGACCATGCGGTCGAGCTCCTGCTTGAGTTCCGTGAGATCGGCGATCTTGCGCTCCACCTCTTCCAGGTGAACCCGCGCGATCGCGTCCACGGCCTCACAGGACTGGTTCTTGTTGTCGGACATCGCCAGCATCGCCCGCACCTGGTCGAGCGAAAAGCCAAGCTCGCGCGCGCGGCGGATGAAGTGAAGGCGCCGCAGGTGCGACTCCTCGTAGGCGCGGTAGTTGCCGCCAGTGCGAGCCGGTGGCGGCAGAAGCCCACATTTCTCATAGAAACGTATCGTTTCGACCCTCACGCCCGTTTCACGGGCCAGATGGCCGATGGTCATTGGGCGGGTCATCGCCATATGTTTCCTCCCGTGATACTGCGTCAGTGTAGACCTTTTGCGCGCGAGCGTCGAGGCTTGACCCTGTAGCGACTACAGGGTCTATATGCCCTGCCATGCGAAGACACGGTGCGACAGGGCGGCACCGTTCAGATGGGTGCGCGCAGCGGAAGTCCGCGGCCGCAGCCCGGGGAAGGTGGTATGGCAGTTCCTGTTTCCTACAAGATGCACGTCGAGGGCATGGATTGCGCATCCTGCGCATCCAAGATCGAAACGGCGCTGAAGCGCCTGCCCGGTGTGAGCGACATCGAGGTGAACCCCACGACCGGTCTGCTCAGGCTCGATCTCGACGAGGACCGCACCAGGCTTGCGGATGTCACATCGCGCATCAGGATGCTCGGCTATACGCCGCACGCAGAAGATCATGGGCACGGTCGTGATGGCGGTGGCGGCGCACATCGGCACTTTCATGACCACAGCGACGTTGATGGGGCGTGGTGGAAGGGACGCAAGGCGAGGCTGGTGTTGCTGACCGGACTGCTGTTCGCGCTGGCCGCCTCCACCGCCTATTTCCTGCCGGAACACGAAACCGTGCTTTATGCGGTGGCGGCGGGGCTCAGCGTCCTGCCATTCCTGCGCCGCGCCATAGCCGGCGCGATGCTCGGCGCGCCATTCTCCATCGAAATGCTGATGAGCGTTGCGGCCATCGGCGCAATCATCATCGGCGAGGCGGCGGAGGCTGCTGCCGTGGTGTTCCTCTTCGCCGTCGGCGAGCTTCTGGAAAACGTGGCCGCCGGAAAGGCAAGGGCAGGGATCAAAGCGCTGGTCAACCTGGTGCCCCGTACGGCGCGACGGGAAGGGCCGGACGGCGCTGTCACGGAAATCCCGGCTTCGGAGCTCAAGGTGGGAGAGGTGGTGCAGGTACGCTCCGGCGACCGGGTGCCTTCGGACGGCGAGATCATCGAAGGACGGTCTCAACTCGACGAGTCGCCGGTGACGGGCGAGTCGATACCGGTGGCGAAGGCCGAGGGCGATGCCGTCTATGCGGGCAGTGTCAACAGTAACGGGGTGCTGCGCGTGCGCATCACCCGCACTGCCGAGGACAACACGATCGCGCGGATCATTCACCTGGTTGAGGAGGCACAGCAGAGCAAGGCGCCGACAGCGCGATTCATCGACCGGTTCGCCGCCCGCTATACGCTCGCCGCGATGCTGCTCGCCCTGCTCATCGCTGTCGTGCCGCCGCTCCTCATCGGCGCCGATTGGGGCACCTGGATCTACCGGGGACTCGCGACCCTGCTGATCGCCTGCCCCTGCGCGCTGGTGATTTCCACACCGGCGGCGATCGCCTCGGCGCTTGCGGCTGGCGCCCGCCGCGGGCTTCTCATCAAGGGCGGCGCGGCGCTGGAAACACTGGGGCACGTCAAGACGGTCGGCTTCGACAAGACGGGAACGCTGACGGTCGGGCGGCCGCGCGTGACCGATGTGGTGGCGCTGGCCGGAACCGAGGACGAGGTGCTGGCGAAGGCGGCAGCCGTCGAAAGCGGCTCCAGCCACCCGCTGGCGCAGGCGATTCTTGCGGCGGCAGCGGAGCGGCGGCTCGATGTTCCGCGCGCCTATGGCGCGGTGGAGCTTTCCGGGAAGGCGGTGCGCGCCCGACTGCGAGACGGGTTCGTGAGCGTCGGTTCTCCGAGATTCGCGGACGATGAGGGCCTGCTCGACGAGGTCGCGCGGCAGCGTATTGCCGTGCTGGAAGGGCAGGGCAAAACCGTGGTTGCCGTTACCGAAGGCGGGCAGCTCGCCGGCCTTATCGCCCTGCGCGACACATTGCGCGAGGATGCGGCCGATGGCATTGCCAGACTGCGGGCGCTCGGCGTGCAGGCGATCATGCTGACCGGCGACAACGCGCGGGCGGCGCGCGCTGTGGCGGCCGAACTCGGCCTCGACGTGCAGGCGGAGCTGCTGCCGGAGGCGAAGCTTGCGGCGATCCGCGGGCTCAAGGAAAAGGGTCCGGTCGCCATGGTGGGCGACGGCATCAATGATGCGCCGGCGCTTTCGGCCGCCAGCGTGGGCGTTGCCATAGGCGGCGGTACGGACGTGGCGCTGGAGACTGCGGAAGCGGCTATCCTCAAGGACCGGGTGACCGGCGTGGCGGAGCTGGTGAGGCTCTCGCGCGCCACGCTCATCAATATCCGGCAAAACGTGACCATCGCACTCGGGCTCAAGGCCGTCTTTCTCGTCACGACGCTGGCGGGCATGACTTCGCTGTGGATGGCCATTCTGGCGGATACGGGTGCCACGGTTCTGGTGACGGCCAATGCCTTGAGGCTGCTGGTGATCCGCCCGGAAAAGAAGGGATAGGGTGAGTCAGGCGGGCAGCCTGGCTCTTGATCAGCGGGTTGGCGAGAAGCAACTGCCGACCAGGGAAGACTGGCGCCGAGTGGACGAAGGAAGGGCTCTGCGATTCCAGCGACTGCGGGTAGCAGGATTGAAGATTGGGCCGGGGTGGAGGACTGACGTCTTCCATCCCGGCATAGTGTCCGGGCTGGCTCACGCTTTCAGATGCGAGCCGCGCCGGCGCTAGCACTCTTCCTTGTTGGCCTGAGCGGCCATGGTCTCATCGCCTTCCTGCTGGGCTTCAACGTCCTGCTGGGACATGGCGCGGTTCGTGCCGGTCTGGTCGGCGTCGCTGCTTTGCAGAGGCATATTGCTGCCGTCCTTCTGGACGGGCGCGGCGGCCGACTGGTCCTGCTGGCCCGCAGCCGGAGCATTCTGGTCCTGTTGCGTTACGTTAGAGGAAGCCTGGCCATGCGCATCTGCATCGGCGCCGGGCAGAGCGGGGTGCGTCTGCGCTGCGTCAGGCGCGGCAGCCTGGCGGTCGGGCGATGCTTCCAGCGGGGCGGTGGAACCGTCCTTTGGCGGGGCCTGGAAACTGCCCGCCTGGCCAGCCGGGGCGGTCTCGCCCGCCGCCGGCGGGTTGACGGAGGAGGTCGTGTTGATGTCCAGGCACTCAGCGAATGCCGCGCCGCCAGACATTAGCAGTGCGATTGCGCCGATGGAGGCAAGCTGTTTCATTCCGGTCATATCGGTTCCTTTCCCATTGCCAATCAGGATGACGGGCTTGCCTGTCCAACCTTTCCGGCAGCCGGATGTTCCAATACTTCGGTCGATCGGAACCAACGGCGGGGATCCGGCGAAGCGCGGAACGCATACGCAGACGGGATGTGTTTTCTGCAAGCGGGCCAAAAAAATCGCGGCGGGCTCAAGCAACCTGCCGCTTTGAGGCGTTGGGGAGGTCTGAAACCGCAGTCCGGCTATTCAGTGATCGGACGATCATTCTCGTCCAGAATCGGTACGTTGTATTCCAGCAGGATCCGATTGATCTCGTGCTGGTTTTCCTGAATGAAGCGGTTGAGGGTTCGCTTCCATTCCTGGTCAGACGGGCGTACACCCATGGTGATGCGGTAGGTCATCCGCGAGCTGTCGGTCTCCTTCAGCAGCGGGACCATGACCAGCTCCTCGGGTGCGTTTTTCACGTAATAGCCGGCCATCGGCCCCCACACGGCGGCGGCGTCAATCTCGCCGGCGATCAGGTCATCGACCATGCGGGCGGCGGCAGGCTTGACCAGGCGGGTATCGACGACCAGCGGATAGATCTTGGCCGTCTTCATCAGTCCGGCCTTGGTCAGACTCGTGCCGGGCGGGGTCGTGTCCACGACGCCCACGCGCTTGCCGGCAAGTCGCGGGTCGCTCAGCGTGTCGACGCCGTCAAGATCGCTGCCCTTCTTGTAGATCAGCACATAGGCCGAACGATAATAGTGGTTGGTGTTCTGCACAAGCTCGTCACCCTGGGGATAGCCCATGATGACGTCGCAACGGTTGGCGCGCAGCGTGTTGCGCACGAAACCCGTCGCCATCGGATACCAGACATAGCGCACGGACTTGCGGCCAAGCTTTTCCGCCAGCAGGTCGGCGATCTTGTTCTCGAAGCCTTCCTTCTGCTCGTTCGAGAAAGGCATGTTCGCCGGGTCGGCGCAAACGCGGAGATGGTCGGGATCGACCAGTTCCAGAAGGGCGCGCACGTTGCGGTTTTCCGCGCCAACGGGCGTTGGCGCGAGAAACTGGATCAGGACACTGAAGCCTGCCGCTAGGAGAGAGCCCACTGCGAGGCGTCTCCACAGTCTCCGGTTGTCGGAATGGGGCAGGCGTCCGGTCTCAGGCATGATCAGCCTTCCATGCAAGCGCGTTCGGCTTCAGTTGCAGCAGCCGGCTTGTCTTCACGCTTCGGCGGGCGGCCGCGCGGAAGATCGCCGACGGCGCGGGCGCGAAGATAGATATACAGATCGTCAATATAGCAGTAGACGTTCTTGTTATCGCCGAAAGCGGGCATTACGCTTTCCTTGCCTGCGCTCAGGTTTTGACGGCCTCCCGCCACGATGGCAATGAAGGTGCCGTAGTCCATGTCCTTCAGGGACTGGGCCAGCGCCGGCGCATAGGTGGAGCCCACGCCATCCGGGCCGTGGCAGACGTGGCAGTCGGAATGATAGCGGCGATAACCGCTGAACGTATACCAGTCGACGGTGCCATCCTCCTTGATGTTGAAGGTGGGGGTCCCGTCAGCGTCGAAATATTTGCCGTCCTCGTTGGTCACCGCCTTGGCGGCTTCCTTCGAGTCCTGGGCGTAGGCTGGAAACAGAGCAACTGCAGTCAGAAGAAGTGCCGAAACGGCTGCACGAATTGGCATTTTCGCCTCTTGTTAGTGGGACTTAGGTTGGGAAAGCCCGGAGAACCGGGCTTTCCGCGCTAAAGACGCCAAACCTGGCCGCCCATTCGGCAGCTTAGTCAGGAAGGGCGAAAACCGTCAGCTGACCGCCGAGGGTCGTGTAGTCAGCCAGAGCGGCATAACCACCCACGGCACCCAGACCCGCCGTTCCGATAGCCGTGTCAGCATCGGTCGGAGCGCGTTCGCCCGCGACGGCCTGCTGCCACGCCTCGGCGCCTTCCTGCTGCAGAAGACCACCGGCGAGACCGATACCGGCCCAACCGCCAACACCGGAGAGAACGGCGATGTACTGCTTGCCGTTGTGCTCGTAGGTGTTCACGTTGCCGATGATGCCGGACGGAGTCTTGAACTTGAACAGCTCATTGCCATCCAGGTCGACGGCCTTCAGGTAACCCTCAAGGGTACCGTAGAAGACCACGTCGCCAGCCGTGGCGAGGGCGCCGGACCAGACCGAGAACTGCTCGGGCTTGGACCAGACGATCTTGCCCGTGGCAGCGTCATAGGCGATGAAGTTGCCCATGCCGCCGTGGCTGCCCGGAGCCGGATACATGGACACCGTCGCGCCAACGTAGGGCTGGCCCGCCGTGTAGCTCACGCGATACGGCTCGTAGTCCATGCAGACGTGGTTGGTCGGCACGTAGAACAGCTTGGTCTTGGGCGAGTAGGCTGCCGGCTGCTGGTCCTTGGTGCCAAGGGCCGCCGGGCAGATACCCGTCGTGTTGGTGTCCTCGCCGTTCTGGTGCGTGGAGTACTGGGCCACGACCTGCGGACGGCCGTACTGGTCGCTGTTGGGATCCATCTCGACGTGAGACGCCCAGTTCACGACCGGGTCATACTTCTCGGCAACGAGAAGCTCGCCCGTCTCGCGGTCCAGCGTGTAGGCAAAGCCGTTACGGTCGAAGTGGACGAGAGCCTTGCGCGGCTGACCGTTGATTTCCAGGTCATCCACGAGGATGGTCTCGTTCACGCCGTCGTAGTCCCACTCGTCATGGGGGGTCATCTGGTAGACCCACTTGGCCATGCCTGTGTCGGCGTCACGCGCGAAGATGGTCATGGACCACTTGTTGTCGCCAGGACGCTGCACCGGGTTCCAGGTCGACGGGTTACCGGTACCGTAATAGATGAGGTTCAGCTCGGGATCGAAGGCGTACCAGCCCCAGGTGGTACCGCCACCGGTCTGCCACTGGTCACCCTCCCAGCTCTCGAGGCTGGAGTTGGGACCAACCGGCTTGCCGAGATGGGTGGTCTGCTCCGGATCCATGAGCACCTCATCATCCGGACCCGTGGAGTAGGCGCGCCAGGCCAGCGAACCGTCCTTCAGGTTGTAGGCGGTCACGTGGCCGCGAACACCGAACTCACCACCCGAGATGCCGACGAGCACCTTGTCCTTGAAGACCATGGGCGCCGAGGTGCCGGATTCGCCGAAGGAGCCGTCCTTCTCGCGGCCGTTCACGACGGACCAGACAACTTCGCCGGTCTTCGCATCGAGCGCGACGAGGGTCGTGTCAGCCTGGTACTGCAGGATCAGCGCCGGACGATCGCCTTCGGCCGGGGCGTAGGCAACGCCACGGTTCACGGTGTCGCAGCACATGATCGGAATGACGTTCGGATCCTGCTTGGGTTCATACTTCCAGAGGATCCGGCCATCGTTATTCAGATCAAGCGCGTATACGATATTCGGGAATGGCGTATTGAAGTACATCACGCCATCGATCACGAGCGGCCCGCCCTCATGTCCGCGCAGAACACCCGTGGAGAACGTCCAGGCCACCCGAAGGTCCTTGACGTTGTCCTTGTTGATCTGATCAAGCGGAGAGTAACGGGTATTGGCGTAGTCGCCTGTCGGCATAACCCAGTTTTTCGGGTTTTTCGACATTTCATGCAGCGCTTCATTGGCGTAGGCCCCTACGGAGCCGCACATCAGCGCAGCCAATGAAACTATTGCTGTAGTCCTGAGCACACGCATTAAAGTCCTCCCGACGGTCAGGTGTGAAATCGCCACGCCGGCTCTCCCCAGCACAGCATGCGATTCTTTTGTCAGGGGAATATTTCCGGCAGCGTGTCACGACCGAAGCCGAGTGAGCAGCGGGCACCTATAGCTGCCCACCCCACTTGGCCTACGAGAGACAGACTTCGCTCCCTAAACGAAGTTGTCCTTTGAAGCCGGAAACAAGGTCAGATTATGACATAAAGTCACAGGGGGCAAGGGGTAAAAGTCCATGTAGATTATTGCAATGCAGCATAATATTTTTGCAATGCAAAAAGACTTGCGTTTTTCTATTGGATTATTTGGAGCAGAATAACATTTCCAGTAATGGTCATTATGTGTTTTTCACCCTGGTGCAATGGGATATGCTGACCAAAGCATGAATCCGGATCTACTGGCGGAGGAGAATGTAGATCGATGACCGACCTTAGGAGAATGTTCGTCCTGGCAGGGGCGATGGCGCTGGGGCTTGCGACAACGTCTCCGTCGCGGGCAAACGACTATCCAACGGTTGCCGTTGCCGACTATGTGGTCGGCTGCATGATCAGCAACGGCGTTTCGCGTGCCGCGCTGGAGCGGTGCTCCTGCTCGATCGACGTCATCTCGACGCTGCTAACTTACGATGACTACGTCAGGGCCGAAACGTTCGCGCGGATGTCGCTGACCACGGGAGAGCGCAGTGCCCTTTTCCGTGAGACGGCGCCGGCACGGCAGGCGGTGACCACGCTGCGCCGGGCGCAGGCCGAGGCGGACATACGCTGCTTCTAAAGCTGTCCAGGGTCCTGGAAAGAGACCCTGGCCGCGGGCTGCGTCCCGTTCTGCCGCTGCGGATGGAGGTTCAGTTTCCGGCTTGCCCGGGTGGCTTCCAGACGGCGCGCGGCTCAGATCCTGCGCGGCCCGTCAGGATTTGCGCATTCCCATTTCACGACCTTGTATTCGGGATGATTTCCGATCCATTCGGCAATGTGGACCTGAGCATGCGTCATGCAAGCCTTCTGGGTGCGGTTGGCCAGCAGGATGTGTTCCGTCCGGCAGACGCTCGTATCGCTCGCCAGGCACACCGTGAGGACAAGATCTACCCAAGTCATGGCGACCTCCGTCCCGCGAGGGGAAGAAAAGTGATGATCATGCGTGGATCAACTGGGGTGCCCTCGCAGTTCCACACATGCGAAACTAGGATTCGCTCTGCAGAGCGTCAATGGCCCGATGCCTTGCCGGCATCAGCGACAATTCTTCGCCCGTGGCCAGCTTGACTTCCGTCAAATGGTCGATAGTTGTGAAGTGTTCTAGGGGATGCCAGTTGGGGGCATCCTGTTCTCCAAGGGGCACCTCCAAACAACAAAGGTAGAGAGGAAATGTTCAAACAAAAACTCACGCTCGCGCTTCTGCCTATGGCAGTGCTGCTGACCGGGCCGGCCCATTCTCAGGATGTGGCGGCGGGCGAGAAGGTCTTCGCCAAGTGCAAGGCCTGCCATGTCGCCGACACGGATCAGAACAAGGTTGGTCCCAGCCTGTTGAATGTCTTCGGCAGAACGGCTGGTACCCACGAGGGGTTCAAGTATTCGCCGGCCATGGTCGAGGCGGGCCAGGGTGGTCTGGTCTGGGACGAGGAGACTCTCGCCAAGTTTCTCCACAACCCCAAGGACATGGTGCCCAAGACCAAGATGGTGTTCCCCGGCCTCAAGAAGGAAGACGAGATCACCAATCTTCTTGCTTACCTCAAGCAGTTCAGCAACTGATCTTCCGGCATCGGTCGGACGACATCAAACCGTGCCGGGATCATTCCAGGCACGGTTTTTTCATGCAACACGCGAGCATGCGGGTCACGCGCGCCGCGGACAAGCCGACGCGCCGGGACGGGGCGAGGCCCGCGCCAAGTTTCAAGACGTAACATGAACAGCAGCCGGGCCGCCAGCAACCAGACACGGGACGCGCACCAACCCATGCCGCCCGGGCGCTGCGCCCAAACGGGAGATGGCCTGTCGTACCCGGCTCAGCTCCTGTCGTTGAGCAGAGGCAGGATGGAGTTCGCCAGGCGGTACAGGCGCTGCTCGATGATTGTCGGAACCTCGCAGACGAAGGTGATGGACTGGTTGCGGTCCTGGAAGGCGCGGGCGGTGAAATTCACCTGTTCCCGGCGGCGCTCCAGCTCGGCGGTGTCCACATCCGGCTTGTCCGAAAGTTCCTCGAGTTCCGCGAGTTCCTTGCGGATGGAATCGGCCAGGGCGATCTGGCGCTTCGTGAAGCGCTCGATGCTGATCATCACGTCCGAGCGTTCGCGGTTCATCAGGTCAAACAGCCCCCGGACGACCATCAGCAGGCGCTGGTCACGCTGGTCCGGAGGGAGCTTTTCGGCAAAGTCGCGAATTTGCTGTTCCGCCTCCTCCAGGGAGATGCGCCGTTGGGCGACCTGCCGGACGAGGTTGGAAATCTCCCGATCCTCCGGCCATTTCGAGGCTTCCTCCGGAAGGGCGGGACCGTTCCAGATCTGCGGCAGCGACAGTTCAGGCACCTTGCGCTGGACGCAGGGCCAGAAATCCTCGTCGGCCGCAGCCGAGGACTGCTGCTGGGCGGCAGCGGCGGACGTGAACAGCACCAGAAGCGACAAGGCGATGGCAGGCTTCCGTATGCGTGAAGTTGTCATGAAGCTCCTCCTGACGCCGGCTTTCTCGACATGAGACCGCGCGATGGATCGTAGGCGAGAACCGCGGCGGCGAGAAATGCGAGCGTGCATCCCGTAACGACAACGAACGATGTCCAGTGAAACTGACCATACATAGCAAAGCGGATCAGTTCCACTGCATATGTAAAGGGATTCGCCTGGCAAATCTTGTGCAGGAGCGGGCTCGATTCCTGGATGCGCCAGAGCGGGTACAGCGCCGATGAGGCGAAATACATCGGAAATATCACGAAGTTCATGACGCCGGCGAAGTTCTCGAGCTGCTTGATCAGCGACGAAAGCAGCATGCCCAGGGAGCCCAGCATCAGGCCGGCCAGGAACAGCGCCGGCAGGGCGAAGAGATAACCCGACACCGGCGGCTTGACGCCCCAGAACCAGGCAATCGCGAGAAAGATATAGACCTGCGCCACCGACACCGCGACGCCGGCCAGCAGCTTCGAGACCAGCAGGAACCAGCGCGGGAAGGGGCTGATCAGCAACGTGCGCATGTTGCCCATTTCGCGGTCGTAGACCATCGAGAGGGACGATTGCATGCCGCTGAAGAGCAGGATCATGCCGGCGAGGCCCGGTGTGATGTAGACTTCGTAGAGCACATAGGTCCTGTAGGGCGGCACGATCGAGACGCCCAGCACCTGGCGGAAGCCCGCGGCGAAGATGAAAAGCCAGACAAGCGGACGGACGAGGGAGGAAATGAAACGCTCCCGCTGGTGCAGGAAGCGCAGGGCCTCGCGGGCGAGAATCCCGCGCATGCAGATGAGATAGCGGTAGAGGCCATAGGGCCTGGAAAGGGGCTCCGCCACCGTAACAGGCTTCATCTTGACGTTCATGGCATGTCCTCCTCCGGAACCCCGGTTCCGATGGACGGCGCGCGGCAAAGCCGGTTGAACGCTTCTTCCACGGTAGAAGAGCCGGACTGGGCGAGAACGGCCTCGAGCGGGCCTGCGGCCATCACCCGGCCCTGACGCAGCATCACCGCATGGTCGGAGAGTTCGACCTCGTCAATCAGGTGGGTCGCCCAAAGGACGCTGATGCCCTTTTCTGCCACAAGCCTGCGGATGAAGCGGACGATGCTCGCGCGGGACTGGATGTCGAGGCCGACGGTCGGTTCGTCCAGCAGCAGGAGCGGCGGTTCATGCAGCAGGGCGCGCGCGATCTCCACGCGGCGCATCTGGCCGCCGGACAGGGAGCGCACCTTGTCCTTCATACGGGAAGCCATCTCCACGGTTTCCAGCACCGCTTCGATCCGCCGGTTGGTCTCGCGCCGGTCGAGGCCGTGCAGGGCGGCGTGGTAGGCAAGGTTCTGGCGGACGCTCAGGTCAAGGTCGAGGGTGCGCGACTGGAAGACGATGCCGATGCGGCGCAACGCCTCGCGGGACTGGCGGCCGATGTCGTAGCCGAAAATCCGGATCGAGCCCTTCTGGACGGCAAACAGGCGGCTGATCAGCGAAAAAAGGGTGGTCTTCCCGGCACCGTTCAGGCCGAGCAGCATCGCGATGGAGCCGGCCGGAACCGAAAAGCTCACATCCGTCAGGGCCGGGGTGCGACCATAGGAATGGCTCACGCCCTGGACTTGAATGGCAGCGGTGGTGTCCTCGACCGGAATTGGCTGAACATGCTCCATTTGCTTGTGCGGATGGCGGCCGTGCGAAGCGGCCGCCATCGGCTCCTGTCACTTGATCGTAATGGTACCCTTCATGCCGCGGCCTTCAAGGTCGGCGACGTACCAGGTGTGGATGCCCGGACGCACGGCGACGAACTGGACCTGAATCGTGCCCTTCGCGTCGAACTCGAGCCAGGCCGGAGCGCCGTTCATGTGGACCTCGAGATCGTCAATGACGATCTGATTCATCCAGACGTTGCGGAAGAGGTCCGTGAAGAACTTGTACTCGAGGTTGCCCTGGGACGTGATCTTCCAGCGATAGGCCTGACCGGCAACGAGCTCGAAGTCCGTCTGGTTGACGGCAAAGTCATCGTCGGCCGAACCGAGGATCAGTTCCGGAACGTCCTTGCTGGCGCGGCTCACCTGGGTGGTCTGAGCTTGCGGAGCATCATCATCATCGTCGTCATCGTCGGCCATGACCGGCTGGACATGCAGCGTGGCCGCGATGGATGCCGCAAGCAGAGCATACAGATATTTGCGCATTAAGTCCTCCTCTTCGCTTCAATCTGGTTGTTATGTGTCCCGGACGTCCTGTCCGTTGCAGCGGCGGGGGGAGACCCGCCGCTCATCCAGCGTCGCCGCTAGTTCGGGGAAACCACGACGCCCCACGGCTGCTCGCCGACCGTGACGGACTTGATCGGTTCGTCCGTCTCCACGTCGATGAAGGTCACGTCGTTGGAAATGCCATTGGTGCTGATGATGTATTTCTGGTCGGGCGTGAACGCGAGCTGCCAGACGCGCTGGCCGACCAGCACATATTTCTTCACCTCGTAGGTGGCCGTATCCACCACAGCGACACGGTTGGCAGGACCGAGCGCCACATAGGCCTTGGAGCCGTCCTTGCTGATGCGCACGCCGACCGGCTGGATCGACTCGGGCCTCAGGCCCGGGATGTCGAAGGTGATCTTGTGCTTGATCTCGCGCGTTTCGTTGTCGATCACGGAAACCGTGCCGCCGATCTCGGCGCTCACCCAGACTTCCGATCCGTCCGGCTTGAACTCCGCGAAACGCGGACGGGAGTCGACCAGCACGTTGTGCGTGATCGTGTGGGTCTCCGTGTCGATGAAGTGAGCCATGTTGGTCGTTTCGGACGTGTTGACCAGGGTCTTGCCGTCCGGGCTGATGCCCATCCCCTCAGGCTCCACGCCGACCGGGATCTCGATGATCACGCGCTTGCTTTCGACGTCGATGACGGTCACGAGGTTGTCATCCTCGTTGGCCACGTAGAGCGTCTTGCCGTCAGGAGACAGGACGAAGAGCTCCGGGTCCGGACCCGAGGGAAGCGTTCCCACGATCTGGTTGGTCTCGGTGTCGATGATTTCCACCGTGTCATCGTCGCTGGCGCAGAGATAGACGTACTTGCCGTCATGCGAGATCGTGATGCCGCGCGGCCGCTGGCCGACCTGTATCGTCTCGATGACCTCCATCGTGTCCGTGTCGAGGATGGAAACCGTGTTTCCCCGCTCGTTCGATACGTAGGCCTTGTAGGCCAGCGCGGGCGTCGCCGTGGATGCCATCAGCGATACCGCGAGAAGCGGCAGGTATCGTCGCATGTATTCCTCCCTGTTGCGTTTGTCCGTTGCAGGAACCCCCGTTTGCGCTGCTCAGAACCGGCAGGACGTTTCGGGCTCGTCTATGCCGAGTGTGTCCAGTTCGGACACCTGATGCAGGTAGCCTTCCTGCGGCGAGGTGGAGACGACCTGGCTGCTGTCGCCGAGGAAAACCGGCTGGCGCAATTGCTGGTTCCACTTCCTGTAGGTCAGCCGCTGGCCGCGGAAGGCAGCAACCTGGAACTCGGGCGAGCGGATGAAGTCGGCGAGCTTCGCCGGATCGCCGCTCTGGGTGCGTGTTGCGGCCTCGCCGACGCTGCGCACCGCCGTCCAGGCGTTCATGTCAATCGAGTTCATGCGGCGGCCGATGGTCTTCTCGAAACGGTTCTGAATCTGTGTGCCGCCCCATTGCTCACTGGCGGGATGCCAGGAGGAGGGCCGCAGGCCTGCGCTTCCCGCCACCGGACGCGGAACCCAGGTGCGATAGGGCAGGTAACCGCCGAAGACCTCGCTTTCATCCGCCGCGAGGATGACGTCATGCTCCGGCAGATCCTGCGTGAAGACCGGCATCATGCGCTGGATCTGGGTCACGCCCGTGTCGGTACGGCGGGCCGTGCCGGTGTCCTCGAAAAGCTTTTCGGCGACGATGTTGCCGCCGAAGCGCTCGGCCGCGCGGCGCAGCGCCTCGGCGAAGAGCTGGTCGGCCTCATGGGAGCCGTAGATCAGCACCCAGCGCGGCCACTGCTTCCACATCAGATACTGGGCCAGGCCGTCAGCCAGCATGGAATAGGTGGGCGCGGTGTGAAACACGTTGATGCGGCAGTTCTCCTCGCGCAGGGAATCCTCGCGGGAAGCCACGTTGAAGATGATGATGCCCTGGTCGCGGCCGGCATCGGCGACCGCAAGAACCTGATCCGCAGGCAGATCCACCAGCACGAACTGGGCGCCGTTCGCCACCATCTGCCGGAAGGGTTCAAGGGCGTCGTCGCCGGGCTTGATCTCCACCACGTCGAGCGTGAACTTCTGGCCGAGGAAGGAACCGGTGGTGTTGTTGTCGTCGATGGCCACGCGCGCGCCGGCCACGCCGGTGTCGGGCGGCGGAATGTCAAGAACCGAAAGCGCCAACTGGGGTTCGTAGGCCCGGAGGTAACCGATCCTGATCTCGACGGGCTCCTGGCCGCCCGCTGCGCTCGGTGACGATTGCGCGTGCGAATGGGTTACGTTCAGGACCAGCAGGAGAACGGAAAGGAACGACAGAAACAGACTCGGCACTCTTCTCATGGTCGCAACAAACCCTCTGCGAAAAGGACAACTTCGCAGCCCATCGAGTTGGAAAGGTGCCTGGGTTCACTGTAGTCGGCGGGGGGTGTTTGGCAATAGAACATATTCCCCTGGGGCGCGGGAAAAAGTTCCCGAGCGGCGAGGGCGCAACGCGCTACGTCTTTTCCTCAACCGGGATTTGCCTAGCGGAAGGATTAAATATAACAGCGTAAGTTCGGCGAGCTGCATTGGGAGGTGCTGATGGCAAGGATGCTGGCGAGCGTCACCGGCCTGGACGAGGCGCAGATTGCGCTGCGGGGCGGCGCCGACATCATCGATCTGAAAGATCCTGCCGACGGCGCGCTGGGGGCGCTCTCGCCGGAGATTGTCCACGAGGTCGTGAACGCTGTCGGCGGACGCACGCCTGTAAGCGCCGTCTGCGGAAACCTTCCCATGGATGCAGCGGCGGTCCGCCGAGCCGCCGAGACTTATGCCGCGACGGGCGCGGACTTCATCAAGATCGGCTTTCTGCCGGAGGTGGACGCGCGTTCCGCGGTGGAGGCGGTTGCGGACCTTAGCGGACGCGTGAAGCTGGTTGCCGTGCTGTTTGCCGATCTCGATCCGCACCTCGATCTGCTGCCGGTTCTGGCGGCGAACAATTTCCACGCCGTCATGCTCGACACGGCCCGAAAGGGCAGCGGGGGCTTGCTGCGCCATTTCGGCCCCGACAGGGTGGCGGCGTTCGTCGGCAGGGCAAGGGAAGCCGGCCTCAAGGTCGGTCTCGCCGGTGCGCTCGAAGCGCCGGACATTCCTCGGCTCCTGCCATTCGAGCCCGATTTTCTCGGCTTCCGAACCGCTCTCTGCGCGGGCGGGAGGAGCGGCGCCATCAGCGAGGAAGCGGTGCGGCGCATCCGGTCTCTCATCCCGAAGGAGGGGCAGGTCAATGGCTCCGCGCAGGCGGATCTCAGGCTGCTTGCCCGGGGGTACACGCCGGGGGGCGACGAGGCGAGCCGCAGCACCGACAGGATCTTCGTCCATGATTTCGTGCTGCCGGTCGAGATCGGCGCCTACAGTTTCGAGCGCGGCCGCACGCAGAAGGTGCGTTTCGACGTGGATGCGGATGTGATGAGGGTCACTGACAATCCGCAGGACATGGGCGATGTCGTGTCTTACGACCTCATCATGGACGGCATACGGACCATCGTCGCCCGCGGCCACCTGGATCTCGTAGAGACGCTGGCAGAGCAGATCGCCAGCCATCTGCTCGCCGTGCCGCGGATCGTGCGCGTCACCGTGCGGGTGGAAAAGCTCGAGGTTGCGCCGGGACGGGTCGGGGTCGAGATCGTAAGGAGCCGCTCGGCGCGGACGGGATCATGATGACGCCATCGGTGGTGAAGGTCGGTGGCAGCACGGTGTCCGATGCCCGGCTGCTCGAATGGGTCGGCATCCTCGGAAAGAGCCGGCTGCCGCTGGTGATCGTTCCGGGCGGCGGGCCGTTCGCCGACCAGGTGAGGCGCACGCAGGAGCAGATCGGATTCTCGGACGAGGCTGCCCATGTCATGGCCATCCAGGGCATGGACCAGTTCGGGGTCATGCTCTGCGACCTGTGCGAGAGGTTCCGGCCTGCGCGCGCGCAAAATCAGATCCAACAGGTTCTTGAGGAGGGTAACATTCCTGTGTGGCTACCGTCAGATATGACCGTCGGGCGGCGGGACATTCCGGCGTCCTGGAACGTGACGTCGGATTCGCTGGCCGCCTGGCTCGCCGGGCAGATCGGGGCGAAGGCGCTGCTGCTCATCAAGCAGGTGAGGGGCCTCAGGGCCTATGACACCGTTGCCCGGCTGCAGGAGCTCGGGATCGTCGACGGGTGCCTGAAGTCGATGCTGCCTTCCGGCGTGCGGCTGCTGGCCGCGGGGCCGGATCATCTTACGGCTGCCGCCCGCGTGATGGAGCGGGGCGCACTGCCGGGCGTGCTCATCGCAAATGCGGCCGGGAGCGTTCACGCATGAGCAAGCTCCACACACCGCGCTGGGCCTGGGTGCTGACGGGATCGGGTCATTTCTTCACCGAATGCTTCGAAATGATCCGCGAGCTGGAGCATTGCGACATCTTCGTGTCGAAGGCGGCCGAGGAAGTGCTCCGGATGTACAAGCTGAAGCTCGACTTCCCCGAAAATATGCGGATCCTGCGGGACAAGACGGCAAGCGCGATCCCGGTCGGGGAGTTCTACCACGGCGTCTATCACACCGTAGTCGTGGCCCCGGCGAGTTCCAATTCAGTGGCGAAGTTCGTCTGGGGCATTTCGGATTCGCTGCCGAGCAATGTCTATGCCCAGGCGGGCAAGTGCCGGGTACCGTCGATCGTGTTCGCCTGCGACACGTCGCCGGAGATGCTCACGCGCGCACCGCACGGCATCGTGCCGGTCTATCCGCGCCCGATCGACCTCGAGAACGTGGCGCGGCTCAAGACCTACGACTACACGACGGTGGTCGAAGGCCTGGAGCAGTTGAGGGCGGCCATCAAGGCCCGACGGGAGACGCTGGAACGCAATGGCTGACATCCGCGCTTTCCTCACCGGCAAACTGGCGCGGCCGCGCCTGGAAAAGGTGTTGGCCGGGCTGGGCGAGACCGATTTCGAGTGGCACATCATCGACACGGGCGTAAAGATCGCCGCGCTGATGACGGAGGAAATCATCAAGCGCAGGGTACAGTTGCCCGAGGGCACGTCGCTGGCGGTGCTGCCGGGACGGTTTCGCGGCGAGCTGGAGCGGCTGTCGGACCATTTCAAGGTGCCTTTCGTGCGGGGGCCTGATGAGCTCGCGGACCTGCCCGCCTATCTCGGGCGCAAGGGCGGGCCGGATGACCTTTCCGACTACGACATTCGCATCTTCGCCGAGATTGTCGATGCGCCGGCGCTGCCGGTGGAGAAGATCATCGAGCGCGCCGAGGGGCTGAGGGCTGCGGGCGCCAATGTCATCGACATCGGTTGCCTACCAGACACCCCGTTTCCGCATCTGGGGGAAACCGTGCAAGCGCTGAAGCGCGCGGGGATCACGGTCAGCGTCGATTCGGCCAATCCGGTTGAACTCGCGCTCGCCAACCGGGCCGGGGCCGATTTCCTCCTTAGCCTGACGGAGGAGACGCTCGACATTGCCCGCGAGGGAAATGCCGTGCCGGTGCTGATTCCGGCCATTCCCGGAGATCTCGGTTCGCTCGACCGGGCGATCGAGAAGGCGCAGGCGATGGGGATCGACTTCATCGTCGATCCGGTGCTGGATCCGATCCATTTCGGCTTCGCGGCTTCGCTCAACCGCTATTACGTGACGCGGCAGAAGTGGCCGGATGTGGAAATCCTGATGGGAACGGGCAATCTCACGGAGCTTACGGACGCCGATACGTCAGGGCTCACCATGACGCTGCTCGGGATTTGCTCGGAGCTAGCGATCCGCAACGTGCTGGTGGTGCATGTGAGTCCGCACACGGTACAGACCGTGGAGGAGCATGATCTGGCGCGGCGCATCCTGTTCTCTGCGCGCCGCGACGGGTCGCTGCCGCGTGGCTATCATGCGGGATTGCTGCAGGTACATGACCGCAAGCCGTTTCCGTCGTCGAGCGAAGACATCGAGGAACTGGCGCGTGAGGTCAGGGACCGGAACTTCCGGATCATGACCGCGCCGGACGGGGTGCACATCTTCAATTCGCAGGGGCACCACGTGGCCCGCGACACGTTCGAGCTTTTCCCGAAGCTCGGCGTGGAAACGGACGGCGCGCACGCCTTCTATCTCGGCGCGGAGCTCGCCAAGGCGGAGATCGCCTGGCGGCTCGGCAAGCGCTATTCGCAGGACGAGCCGATCAACTGGGGCGTGGCGGCGCCGGCGGATGAGGAAGACCGCACGCGTCTGAAGGAAGCTGGCCATACGCTGCGCGCCAAGTCTGCGGCGCGCGATGCGGCGGACAAGGATGAGGAGGGGCAGGACTGATGCCTTACATTCGCGAAACGATCCTCACCACCATCGGAGGCAACGGCGAGGTGCATATCGCGCCGCTCGGCATCATACAGGACGGCGATCACTGGATCATCGCACCGTTCCGGCCGTCGCGCACACTCGACAACCTGCTCGCCAATCCGGTCGCGGTGGCAAGCTACACGGATGATGTTCGCATCTTCGCCGGATGTCTGACGGGACGGAAGGACTGGCCGCTTGTGCCAGTCAAGGGCTGCCCCGTGCCGCGGCTTCAGGCGGCGCTGGCGCACAGCGTGCTCGAGGTGGTGGAACAGCAGGACGACGAGGTGCGGCCGCGCTTCCGCTGTCGCGTGGCGGCGGAGGAAATGCACGCGCCATTCACTGGCATGAACCGTGCGAAGGCGGCGGTGCTGGAGCTTGCGATTCTCGTGAGCCGGCTGCACATGCTGCCGCCGGAAAAGATCGATGCGGAAATCGCTTATCTCACCATCGCGATCGAGAAGACGGCTGGGCCCGACGAGCGGCAGGCGTGGGACTGGCTGATGGAGCGCGTGAAGGTGCACCGGCAGGGCGAACTGCCAGCGCACGGCAAAGGCTCATAGGCCGGTCCCGGCGGCGAGAAGCGCGACGACCGCAGAGGGCGCGGCGTTGCTGGCGTCAAGCCGGGCCTGCTCGTCTGCCGGAATGAGATCGGCGAGGTCGATGAAGGGGCGGTCGAGTCGCTGGGCGAGACGCTGCAGCTGCCATCGCCCGATGCCGGCGCCCACCAGCGGCGCGTCATCCGGCAGGCCGGTCGAAACCAGGAAGGCGGCATCGTGGATGCTGCGCAGTTGGCGCTCGGCAAACCAGAGCGCGATCTGCTTCCACTCGTGGTCCTCAAGGTCTCCCGCATCGTGGCCGACCAGCCTGGACAGGCGGGCGACGGAGCCGGGGACGGTCTTCTCGCCGTTGTCGGCGGTGCGATGCTGGTCGTCCTCCTCGCGCAGGACGCCGAGGAGGCGGAAGACGTCCGACATGGAGGCGAAATATTCGTTCATCAGCGGCACGAACTGGCCGCGGACCGGCGCTTCCGAGGCGACGGCGATGGGGAAGCTCCGCACGTATCCGGTATAGACCAGCTCGCCGGAGCGCAGGCGCCCCGCGTCTGTGGCTCCCCTGTTGAGGACCTTGCCGTCGCGGACCTGGATAATGTCCGTGGTGGTGGACCCCATGTCCACGAAAAGCGCGTCGCGTTGCAGGCGGGCGATGAGCGAGGCCGTCGCATGCCAGTTGGCGGAGGCGACTTCCATGGGAACCCGGCGGGCTTCAGCAACCGGCACGAGGCCGGAGCCGATGGTGTAAACGAGATTGGTGGAAGCCGGAAAGCGGCGCACGATCTCATCGAGCAAGCCCTGCACCCCCTCCGCTCGGGTGGCGTAGGCTTCCGAAAGCTCGCCGGTCATGGTGAAGGCGCAGACGGGGGCATCGGCGTAGAGGTGGCGCGTTGCTTCCAGCGCCTCATCCAGCGTGTGCATACCGAGCCAGAGCGGCATGGCGACCGTCTGTGCGGCGGTGACGCGACCGTTCTCCACCCGCGCGACCTTGAGATGAGCCCCGCCGATATCGAAGCCGGCGATGATGCTATACATGTTAATGACCTCCTCTCCCGCGATGTGCCCTGAACGAACGGCCGCCATGTGTATGACGGCTTTTCCCCAGGCTCAATATGTGTGAAGCAGGGGCGATCGAAGCGAGTCATTGAAGTGGTTAAGGGGAGGCCCGTTTTCGGGAGAAGCCCGTGCAAGTCATTCCGGTGATCGATCTCAAGGGCGGGCAGGTGGTGCGCGCGCAGGGCGGTCGGCGCGACAGCTACCGGCGGATCGTGACGCCGTTGAGCGCTTCTGCCGACCCGTCGGAGGTGATGCGGGGGCTCAAACGGCTGCATCCGTTCCGTACCTTCTACGTTGCCGACCTCGACGCGATCGAAGGTCGTGCCGAGGTCGATCTCGAGCGGCTGGAAAGACTCCGTGCCGAGGCGGGCGAGATCTGGATCGATGCGGGCTTCCGCGACGAGCCGGCGGTCCGCAGGGTGCTGGAGATTGGGAACGTGCGGGCCGTGATCGGCACTGAGAGCCAGGCGGATAGCGCGCTCATCCGGGGATTCCGGCACAATCCGCGGGTGATTCTCTCTCTCGACTTCTTCGCCGATGGCTATTGCGGGCCGGAGGAAATCGTGGTCGATCCGGCCCTGTGGCCGCGGGACGTGATCGTCATGACGCTGGCGAAGGTTGGATCGGGTCAGGGACCAGATTTCGAGCGACTGGCGTCGATCATGGCAAGGGCACCCGGTCGGCGCTTCATCGCAGCGGGCGGTGTGCGTGACGGGGGGCACTTGTGCAAGCTGGCGGATATGGGGGTTGCCGGCGTGCTGGTGGCAAGCGCTCTGCATGACGGGACTGTGACGGCGGAAGATCTCTCCCGTTACGCTTGAAGCGGGCGGAACCCGCCCCCAGCGTTGGCCGGGCAGACAGAGCCCCCGGCAGCTTCATTGCAGTTTCGTTGGTAGAGGGCCGGGTTGGCCCCATAAACTAATTGCAGGCGCGGGGTGCGCCTGCAATCGGATGAAACATCACGCCGGCCCGCGCCCTTCCTAAGAGCCCAGACCCAGCAGGGATTTCAGATAGCTCCAGAGCGACCTGCGCCCGGAGCGGTCCCTTCAAGAAGCAGCACCGAAGGGGTGCGATACGGAGTTGCGCTTCTCGGTCACCTCGGCAGCCGTCGGCTGGCCGTTCACGGCGCGCGTAATCGCTTCCTTGGTAGCGCGGTAGTTGTAATCCTGGATCTTGGCGTCGTCGTTGGCCTCCCAGTGGATGAAGACGCCAACACAGATGAAGATGTCGTCAGCCTCGTCCGCAGGAATGATGCCCTCGGCCACGCAGTCCTGAACCGCCTTGGCCACCGCGTACTGCGCGGGACCAAACATCTGAACCGCCTGCTTGGCACCCTTGATCGTGACCTTGTTAAACATCACGGTGTTGGGTTTGCAGGGCAGGTTCGGCGCGATCACGGCCAGAAGCGAAGTGAAGCCGTCCTTGTTGTTGGTCAGCGCGTTGCAGAAGGCCGCCTCAGCAGCGCTGCCACGCGGACCCATGATCAGGTCGATGTGGGCTACTTCGTTGCCATCGCCCACCAAGGACTCGCCAACCAATACCTTATTGATCTTAGCCATACCACTGTTCCTCCTAGACATGGTGAAAGTCCAAGGATGCCGCACCAGGCTGACACCCAGTGGACCGACTATCCTTGTTGGCAGCACCCGATGCAGGACCGGGCCGGTTGGCTAGATAGTCACGGAAGATTATCGCTCCGCCGGATGATTGAAGCATCAAGTCACGGATTATGCAAGGGGAGCGTCGCCAGGCGAAGAACTTCCCAGGAATGCTAGCAAGACAGAAAGATTTTCAGCAATTCCAACACTTTGGATTGTGAGCCGGCTATGTTAAGTGCGGGTCTGAGGCGGAGGCGGACCAACCCAGCCGGCCAAGTCCGTCGGCAAAGCAGGTGGCAACCGTCAGGTCCGCCGACGTGCCCGGATTGAGGCCTCTTTCCTTGAGCGACCGGTCGAAGTCCAGAAGGATCTCGATTCGGCGGGTTCCGGCCGATTCGCGGGCAAGCAGGTCGTTCACCTGAGCGGCTTCACGCCGGACGCGCGCGGCAGTCTCAGGTCCGAACTTCCGAAGGATATGGCTGTCCTCGAAGGAGGCCAGAAAGGCCATGAAGGCGGCAATGGTGGGCCACATGCCGGAGTGGCCGGCCGCTCGCGCGGCTTCGAGGGCGGGAAGGCCGGTCCCGAAAACGTCGCCGAACCTGTTTACATATTGCCTTGCGATCATGTCGCGATCGGCGGCGGCAGCCATGGCCTCAAGAATACCGGTGGTGGGCTCGTTGCGCACATCGTGCTCGCCCGCGTCGCCGAGTCCTCCGGGGGAAGCCGCCACGATGGCCCCGAAGATCGCGCGGGTGTCATCCATGTCGAGCGAGGAAAGCACTTCCGCAACGGAAGCTTGCAGGTCGCTTGTTCCGCGCTCGGCCGCGCAGGCCAATGGCACACAAAGCAGCAGAATACCGAGGTTGGTGTTGGTGGCGACCGCTTCGCGGGTGGCGAGCACCGCGCGCAGGATGCGTTCGCCAAGGCTGAGTGACGGATCGGCGACAATCGGCGCGGTGACGCGGGCGCTTTCCAGGAAATGCTCCACGGTCATGCCATGGCCCGGGGCGAAACGGTGGACGTTTCCCGGTTTCAGGGCGTCGATTTCCGCCTCGCAGGCGGCGCGGTAAGCCTGTTCGATCAGGGCGCGCATCATCTCAGCATCGCGTCATGCCGGAACGCCCGCGTGGAGTGCGGCCCGTGCTGCCCGTGCACGGAGCATTGCCAGCATGGCGTCCACGATGGCTTCGCCAATGTCGCGCCGGGCGACGGTCTGAAGACCGGTCCATGCCGGCATGGAATTCACTTCGATCACCTGAAGCGAGCCGTCCGCAGCCGGGACGATGTCGACGCCGGCGAAGTCTGCCCCGACGGCTGCCGCCGCGCGAAGGCCGAGTTCGGCGAGTCTTTCGCGCATGGGCGCGGGCACGATCTCGGGGACGGCGCCGCGCTGGACGTTGGTAACCCAGTCATGGCCGCGGCGGATCATCATCTCCACCACCTCTCCCGCGCAGACGAATACGCGGACGTCGCAATAGGGCGGACCGTCGCGCTCGATGTAGCGCTGGAGGTAGTAGGTGTCGGCCACCTGATCGGGGGGCGGGAGGTCGTCCACCGAGCGGATCAGTGTGACGCCCTTGCCCTGCGAGCCGAACAGGGGCTTGAGCACCAGGGGGCCATGCGGGAGCTCGCGACCCACAATGGCGCGGGCTTCATCCAATCCCTCCACCGCGAAGGTGGCAGGCGTGTCGAGGCCCGCCTGCTGCAGCAGGAAGGTGGTCATGGACTTGTCCACGCATCGTTCGATGGCACGAGCGGAGTTCCAGACGGGAATGCCAAGACGGTCGAGCGCATGGAGGATGCCCAGGCGCCGGGTGATGGCCTCGAAGGTGCCGGAGCCCATGGAGCGCACGAGCACAGCGTCGGGCAGCTTGCTGCCCAATTCCGGGAAGGTCATCCCGGCCGGGGCGGTGGTGTCGAATCGCACCGTCTCGAGCTTCGCCAGCACGACCTCGCAGCCACGCCGGCGATAGGCCTTCGCCAGAGCTTTGCTCCGGTCGCCAAGCTGGCTCGAAACGATCAGGATGGTCCACATGCGCCGCCGCCTTTACCTGTCCGTATTCACCCGCCCCAGTTCAGGCGATCGAAGTCTCGCTTGCCGGCGCGGAACGTCTCGCCCGTCTCGAGCGCGGTCACAATCACCTCGGCCGGGCTGAACAGCAAGGGGTCAATGGCGTAGAAGTCGCCCTTGAAGCGTTTGAAGATCTCCGCGAACGGCTCGCCGTAGTCGCGGGACGAGCCGGAAGGCAGTTTCTCCGCCAGTTCGCGGGCATCCTTCGCTGAGCCGTTGACGTAGATATGCGCCAGGCCGCCGTAGATGATGGCGTCGTTGGTCCGGCCCATGGCCGTCATGAAATCCGGATGCGGGGAGGGGATGGGCGCGCGGGCGATGCCTTCGACAATGTTGTCGATCGGGAAGCCGATATCCTTAGCCTTGTGGAGTGCAACCTCCAGAACGCGGGCGGCAATCTGCACGGTGCCTGCAATGCTCTGGGTGGGCGCGTAGACGAAGGTCAGGTTTTCCGGCGCCACTCCGGTGGCCTTGGACACCTTCTGGACAACGGCCTCGGGCGGCGGGTCGGCGGTTTCAAGCACAACGACCGAATGGCTGGCGGTTTCGCGGTAGGTCAGCACCTCGAACAGGGGCTCGACACCGGCGAGGATGCGAACTGGGCCCGAGCCCATGGCGAAGTATTTCTCGACCGACAGGTTCCAGCCGGCGTACTGGCTGCCAAGGCAGGCAAGCACCGGCTGCGAGGAGTGGACCTCGACACTGAAAGGCCATCGCCCTTCGGGCTCGAGAGTCACGGCAACGTTGCCGAGGCCCCCCATGCAGATCTCTGCCATGCGCAGGCCGGCCTCGATGCTGCCCTGCACGCCCGCGCCCGCGTTGATCAGGCGGCAGCCGAGAGCGCCCTTCGATACAGCAATGCGCAGGCGCTCGGCCTCGTGGACCATGCCATCGGCTATGCCGTTTGCCCGTTCATTCAGAAATGCGGAGCCGTCCCTCATTTGCGGCCTCCCTTCTCGCTTGTCGTTATTGACCACATTTCTTTCAGGCGCGCCTCACGGCGCGTCAGTTCCATTCGTGCGTCTTCGGCGGTGTCGCCGTCCGCAAAAATCGTGCAGACCGGCTCACCCGCCCGTATCCTGGTTCCGGGGGGCTGACGATCTGCCAGCCAGTCCGGCCAGTCCATGCGGGGAAAGGACGCGATTTCCCCGTCCGCGTAGACGACCATGGCCGCCATCGAATCACGGAACGCGGGAAGGGGCGCTCGCTCTCCCCGACAGGCCGCGATATGGGCGGCCAGAAGCGGGGCATCCGCACTGTCGAATATGTCCAGCGTGGCGCCCGGTCGGGGATTGATCTCCAGAAGGGTCCAAACACCATCCCGCAGCTTGAAATCGGCGCTGCAAAGGCCAAGAAGCCCGTTGCGGCGGCTGAGTTCGGATAACCACTGACCGATCCTTTCGCCGGCTTCCAATGAAATATCCGTGAGGCGCACGGCCCCCCCGTAACGATGGGGGGCTTTCGGCGAAGGTGACGTCCATTGCGCGCTGAAGCCGACAATGCGGGCGCCTTCGCGGTCCGCCACGAACAGGGCGGAGACGTTCCCGCCTTCGATCCTGCGCTGGAAATAGGTGCCTTCTCCAGCCTCGACGCCGGCCGCGGGGCGGACGTGAAGGCCGCCCGAGCCGCCCACGCGTTTGGCCAGCCAACCTTCCGGGTCAGATGGCCGCGCCAGGGTGATCTCCGGAAACGGAATGCCAATGGCATGGCATTCGGCGGCAAGATGGAACGGATCGTTGATCCGGCGGACGGTTTCGCCCCGGCATCCGGCGAGGGGAAAATGACGGGCAAGCTCGTCCAGCACTTCCGGATGCTCCTCGAAGCCCGAGCCGCAGACGAGGGCTTCCGGCTCCTCGCCAGCGAGAAGGGCCTGCAGCGCCTCAATCAGACCGTCGGCTTGCAGGTCACCTTCCAACTCGCCGGGGACGCGCACTGCGCGCTCGGCCAGTTCCACCGTGTCGAGGTCGCAGAACATGTCGGCAACCAGCGGGCGAAGACCCGCCCGCTGCGCCGCGGCTGCGAGCGCGCGTCCTGAAACCGCCGCGATCAGAACCGGCCGGCTATTTGACGTAGGTCCGGGCAAGGGCGAAGGCGTCCTGGAAATCGAGGGTGACGGTCTTTTCAGGTTCAATCATCCGCTTGAAGAGGTTGAATTCCGTCTTGTACTTGACGTTGCCGATGGCGAGCGCACCGATGCCGAAGGCCGAGGTGCCGGGGATCTCCACGGAGTCCGCATGGACGTCGACGCCCTCGATGCCGGCGGGCGGCACTGCATTCACGTCGGCGGCGATCAGGAGCTTCTTCGCGCCGTCGAGCTGGGCGCGGGAGACAACCTGAACGCCAGCCTTCGCGGCGGCCAGGACCACCTCGGCGGCGTGCACGAGCTCCTGCTTCTTCTCTTCCGTCGAACCGTCGGCCGGGGTGACATCGAGGCCAAAGCGGGCCTTGATGTTGTCCGCCACGGACTTCACGCGCTCGATGCCGTCATGGCCGACGACGGTGACGCGGGCGCCCTCGCGGGCGGCGATCACGGCCGAGCAGAAGCCGACAACGCCGGTGGCGCCGAAGATCACGACCTCCGTTCCGGAAAGCGTGCGGTTGAACTTCTTCTCAAGCGCCTTCTCGACCTTTGCCACCATGGCGGCGGCGGTGGTGAAGGAGCCGGAGGGATCGGCGAACACGCTCAGGGTGAAGGGCGGCACCATGGCCTTGCGTGCAGCATCCAGCATGTCGAGCGCAAGCGTCACGTCACGTCCGCCGATGAAGACGCCGGAGTTCACCCCCGCATCCGGCGGACGGGAGAAAATGGCATCCTGCACAAGCCCCGTCACTTCGGAGAGTTCGACGCCTGTGTAGGGAACGACGACATCAAAACCGGCGTCGACGGCCATGTTCACATCGAACGGGCTCATCTGACGAAGCGGCGTGATCATGTGCAGAATGTTCTTGCGAGACAATTCAACCTCCCACTCTCGTGCAGTTCGGATCTTCGTGGAACCTCCGAACTGCTCTGGTCATCTGTCTTTCGCGGTTCCGGACAGAAAGCCGGTTTCCAATCTTCCCGGGACCGCGCAGGGAACGTGATTCCATGACGGGACACCGAGAGCCGGTTCCCTCAGGAATGCGGTGGATGCTTATCGGATGCTTCTGGCTCGCCGTCCGGCGGGGGCGAGACTCTTTCCAACTATCCGGGCGCCGGTGTTCCGCGCCTTCACAATGCGCAGTTCGATTTCGGAATCGACCTGACCGCGAACCGCATTGACCATGCGGCGGGCGTCGATCTCGGACGGCGCGAAGACAAAACCCGTGGGGCCCCAGGAACTCTGGCCGAGGCCGTGGGCACCCGCTTCTTTGAGCAAGCGGGCTGCTTCCGCGACGCGGGGGCTCGTGAAGAGACCGCCCTGTGCGGGGGCGAAATAGGTTCCCATCACCGTCTGGACCGCCTCGATGGCTTCGCCGAAGGTGGCGATGTCGTGTTCCACGATCGCCGGAAGGGCCTGCATCAGCACGCGGCGGCAAATCTCGCCCGCGCTTTCGACGGGGAAGGGCGGCAGGGCGCGGAAGGCGGCCACTTCCTCCTCGCCGTGAAGGCCGACCATGTCCGAGTGATCCAGGATGAGAATGACGCGCCAGTTTTCCGGAAAGTGGTGGCGCGCAACGACGGGCGGTTCCGCATCATCCTTGCGCCGGCCCGCGTCGACGATCAGGCCGCCTTCGTGGAAGGATGCAATGCCGATGCCGGAACGGGAGCCGCGGCCAAGCAGGCGCGCGTCCTGCGTGACGTTGCCCTCGAGGCCATGGAGCCGGCGCAGCGCCGCGGCGACGGCCATCGCCATCTGCGTGCCGGAGCCAAGGCCGATATGGGCGGGAATCGCCTGTTCCACCACGAGATGATGGTGGGTGGTGATGTCGAGATGCCGGCACATGGTGTCCAGATGGCGCGCGGCGCGCTCGCAATCGGGCCCCTCCACGACCGTTTCATCGGCATGCGCGAGGGTGACAACCGTTTCCGGCTCGCTCAAGGGCAATCCCAGGCTGCCAAACCGCCGTCCCGTGCTGCCATTCAGGTCCAAAAAGCCCAGATGGAGGCGGGCAGGCACCGACACAGTAACGCAATCGAACATATGCTACCCTTCGGGTGCAGGATGAATTGGAATGTTTGGTGCCCGAAATAATGATACTGTTTTTCAAAGGGGGAGCAAGCGACCTTTGACATGGGTGCGGCAAGTTTGTTTGCCGGCCGCATCTGACGGCCAGCCACACGAACCCGAGGAGGAGATCATGGCAGAACGGCAGAAGGAGCGCGTCTACAGCGAAGAGGAGATCAGGGAGCGGCTTGCACGTGAACTGCCCAAGTGGACCTACGAGAACGGCTGGATCCGGCGGAAATACAAGACGCACAGCTGGAAGGGCACCCTGATGGTTATCAATGCCGTCGGGCATCTCGCGGAGGCCGCGTTCCATCATCCGGACATCACCGCATCTTATGCCTGGGTGGAGGTGCGTCTGATGAACCACGCGGCAAAGGGCATCACCGACAAGGATTTCGCCCTGGCGAAAAAGATCGAGGAGGTGATCCATTGGCAGCCGGCCAAGGAAGGCCAGGGGCTCGAAGGGACGCCGAACAGCGATCAGCGATTCGCTTACATCAAGTACGACTGAAGAACTGCTTCACAGGCGGGTGAACGGAGGGGCTTCACCCACCGATAAGATTGTTCTAAGTATTCCGCAGGCACCATCCAACAAGACGAACGAATCATGACGGTTGCATGGATCGGCAACCGGGATGCACAGGTGCCTTCAGCGATCGAACATGTCGCGGCACTGCTTGTGCAAAGCCGGTGCCCAGTGATTACGGTTGATGCGGATGCGGACACGGCCCGCGCCGCGCTCGCTCTGGCGCGCAGGGCTGGCGCCGTCTGCGATCATCTGACGGACGGTCTGGCCCATGAGGTCACCCTGTTTACCGGGACGGGCGGCGTATTCCTTTCGCCGGGCGAGGCCCTGCGGCGCGCCGACCTGGTGCTGGTCGCGGGGGCGCTGCCGGCAGCTGCGGGCGCATTCCTCGAGACCCTTGCGCAGACGAGCCCCGACCTTGGCGGCGAACGGCCGCGCAGGATGTTCGCGCTTCATGCCGACGGGCTGCCGGACGGGATTGCCAAGGTTACACAAGCCATTTCCGTGAAGGATGCAAGTCTTCCCGTCGCGGTGGCGGTGTTTCGGGCCGCAGTCGCAGGCCGTGGAACGGGTGTGGAGATCGCTGGCGCGGACGCGTTTGCGGCTGCGGCTGCCGGGGCCAAATTCATCGCCGTGATCTGCTCCGGTCATGGCTGCGATACGCTCACGCTGGAGATGCTGCAGGGGCTGGTGGGCGATTTCAACGCCAATACCCGCGCTTCAATGCTGGTGTGGCCCGCAAGCGAGAACGGATGGGGCAGCACGCTTGTTTCCACCTGGAATGCCGGTTTCCCGCTGCCGGTAAGCTTCCTCGGCGGCGAGGCCAAGCATGATCCGGCGCGGTTCAACGCGCGCCGGCTGATCGAGAGCGGCGAGGTGGATGTGTGGCTGCATGCCGGACCGCTGCCGGAGGGCGTGACGGGTCCGGCGGAACGCATCGTGATCTCCAATGCGGCCAGCGCCGTCGGAGGCGCGTCGGTGACCATCGCTGTCGCCGAACCGGGCGAAGGCCATGACGCGGTGATGTTCTCAGCCAGGGCGGGAACCTTCCTGGCACGCGCGGCAGGGAGCAAGGACAACCTGCCATCGGCGGCGGAGATCCTGCGCCTGATCGCCGGGAAGTTGCCGGAAACGGAGGCGGTGCCATGCTGACGCTCATCATGGGAGGCCATGTCATCGATCCGCTGAATGGCCGGAATGGCATCGGCGACGTGTGGATCGAGGACGGCATGATCGTGGCGGCGCCGGAGGGCCGTCAGCCGGATGAGATCTATGACGCGACCGGCTGCATCGTCATGGCCGGCGCAATCGATATCCACTCGCACATCGGCGGCGGCAACGTGAACACGGCGCGGCTGCTGCTGCCCGAGCATCACAAGGCGCACCTGCCGCGCCCGGCGACCACGCCGCTGGCGAACGTGGGCTGGTCCACGCAGCAGACGGGCCGCCTCTATGCGCAGATGGGCTTCACCACGGTGATCGAGCCTGCGATGTCGCCCGCCAATGCGCTGCACACGCATCTGGAGCTTGCGGACATTCCGATCATCGACCGGGGGGCGCTGGCAATCCTCGGCAACGACGATTTCCTGCTGTCGCTCATTCGCAAGGGTGAATCGCCCGAGATGATTCGCGATTACGTGGCCTGGACGGTCGCTTCGGCGCGGGCGCTGGGCGTGAAGACGATCAATGCCGGCGGGTCGGCGGCGTTCAAGGAGAATGTGCGAACCTTCTCCTTCGATGATGAGGTGCCATCCTATGGCGTGTCGTCGCGTCGGATCGTGAAGACGTTGCAGATGGCAGTGGACAGCCTCGGAATTCCGCACCCGCTGCATGTCCACTGCAACAATCTCGGCGTGCCGGGGGCGGCGGAGACGGCGGCGGTGACGATCGAGGCGGCCGAGGGCGTGCCGATGCACCTCGCGCATCTGCAGTTCTATGGCTACGGCACCGAGGGCAAGCGCAAGTTCTCTTCTGCGGCCGCGCAACTCGCGGAGAAGGTGAACTCCACGCCGGAGGTGACCATCGACGTCGGGCAGGTGATGTTCGGCCAGACGGTCACCATCTCGTCGGATGCGCTCCGGCAGTTCGCGGCGCGCGGCGGCGCAAACCCGAAGAAGAGCGTGATCTACGACGCGGAAGGCAATGGCGGCGGCATCGTGCCCTATGCCTACCGGCAGGACTATTACGGCTCGCTGCAGTGGGCGGTGGGGCTCGAGCTGTTCCTGCTCATCAACGATCCGTGGCGGGTGTTCTTCACCACCGACCATCCGAACGGTGCGCCGTTCACGGCATATCCCGCGCTGTTCAAGCTGCTGATGAGCCGGGAGGCGCGTCGGGAGGCGATGGAGGGCCTGCACAAGGGGGCACTCAAGCACACGACGCTAGCCTCGATCGATCGCGAGTACACGCTTGAGGAAATCGCGATCATGACACGGGCGGCGCCTTCCAGGCTGCTCGGGCTCACCGACCGCGGGCATCTCGGCTCGGGCGCGGTGGGCGACGTTGCGGTCTACCGCAAGGATGACGACGCCGAGCGGATGTTCGGTGCGGCTGAATATGTGTTCAAGAACGGCGAGCTGGTGGTGCGCAAGGGCGAGATCGTCAGCCTCAAGCCCGGCAAGACGCTGCGGCTCAGGGTACAGCCGGACAAGGCGATCGTGAAGAAGCTCGAGGACTATCACCAGCAGCGGTACGGCCTTTCGCTCGACTGGTTCAATTTCCCGGACTGGGCAGTGGGTCGTGAGGAGCCCTTCGGCGAGGTATCATGCAGAAGCTGACGGTCAACGGCATCACCATTGATGACACGTTCGCGGAAGCCTTTGGCATGCGCGCGACGGCGATCATCATCACGGCTCCCAGCCGTCAGTGGGCGCTCGAGGCGGCGCGGTCGATGACAGGCTTCGCCACGTCGGTGATCGGCTGCGGCTGCGAAGCGGGCATCGACGTGGAGCTTTCGCCCGACGAGACACCGGACGGACGGCCGGGCGTGCGCGTGCTGGTCTTCGCCATGAGTACCAGCGAGCTGCAGAAGCAGCTGCTCAACCGTGTCGGCCAGTGCGTGCTCACCTCGCCAGGCAGCGCGTGCTACGCGGGGCTTGAAGGCGTCGAGCCGCTCAAGCTGGGTGCGGCCATGCGTTATTTCGGCGATGGCTGGCAGATCTCCAAGAAGGTCGGCGGTCGGCATTTCTGGCGGCTGCCGGTGATGGACGGCGAGTTTGTCTGCGAGGCGACTACCGGCCTCACCAAGGAGGCGGTGGGCGGCGGCAATCTGCTGCTGCTTGCCAAGACCTGGGACACCGCGCTTGCTGCCGCCGAGGCGGCGGTGGAGGCGATGCGGGCGGTGCCGGGCGCGATCATGCCGTTCCCGGGCGGGATCGTGCGGTCCGGCTCCAAGGTCGGCAGCAAGTACAAGGGCATGATTGCCTCGACCAACGACGCCTTCGCGCCGGTTCTGCGCGGGCAGGTTAGAAGCGAACTCGATGCCGAGACCAATGCCGTGATGGAAATCGTCATCGACGGCGAGACGGATGGTGCCGTGCGGGCCGCGATGGCGGCGGGCCTCAAGGCCGTGATCGAGCTCGGCCCGGAAAAGGGTGCGCGGCGCGTCAGCGCCGGCAACTATGGCGGCAAGCTTGGCAAATTCCACTATCACCTGAAGGAGCTTCTGCCGTGAGCGGTCTGACCTTCACATTGCAGCAGGAGCCGGTCCAGCGGCTCGACCTTTCCGCGCTGACGCCGCAAGGGCTCGCGGGCAAGAGTGTCGCCGAGGTCGAAAAGATCGAGCTCTGCGGCGGACGGAACCGGGTTACGGTGGGCGACTGCTTCCGGGTCTCCGGTACCGTGGGCGAGGCGATTGTCTTCGAGGGCGGGAGCAGCCGCTTCGACTGCATCGGGGCGGAGCTTGCGGGCGGCAGCATCCGGGTTGCGGGCGACGCCGGGGCGCTGCTCGGCAGGCGCATGAGTGGCGGATCCATCGTCGTTGAGGGTTCTGCCGGGGCGCTTGCCGGATCGCAGATGACGGACGGACGCATCGAGATCATGGGCAGCGCCGGCGAGCTTGCGGGCGGACCCGCTGCAGGCGAGATGCGGGGCATGGCCGGCGGGACGCTCGTCATTCGTGGCCGGGCGGGCGACCGCCTCGGTGACCGGATGCGCCGCGGCACGATCGCAGCCCTGGGCGGCTGCGGCGACTATGCCGGAAGCCGGATGATCGCGGGCACGATCCTGATCAAGGGCGGGGCGGGCAGACTGCCGGGCTATCTAATGCGGCGCGGTTCCATCCTGCTCGACCGGGCGCCAGCCGAACTGTCACCCACATTCGTGCCGACGGGCCCGTGGTTCAGCGCCTTTGCCTCGCTCCTGGAGCGGGAGCTTGTGAAGGAAGGCATTATCGAGCGGCCCTTCTTCGGGCAGGGACCGATGCGTTACGCGGGCGATATGGCAGTGCCCGGCAAGGGCGAGCTCATCATTTCTGCGCTGGCCGGCTGAGCTGGCGTGCCAGAACCGCATCGGCGAAGGCCAGGGCGTCCCGGTTGAAGGGGATGTTGTGGACGCGGAACACGTGCGCGCCCTGCAGGCGCAGGATGACGCTGGTGGCAGAGGTGCCGACGTCGCGGGCTAGCCGGTCGTCGCCGGCGAGGTGGCCGATCATGCGCTTGCGCGAGGTGCCGATCAGCAACGGGTAGCCGAGCGCGTGAAGCTCCCCGGTGCGTGCCATGAGGGACAGGTCTTCCTCGCGGTCCTTCGCAAAACCAAAGCCGGGGTCAAGGACAATCTGGCTGTCCTTCACGCCGGCCTCGTGCGCGATCTCGAGGGAGCGGCGGAGGAAAACGAACTGGTCCTCAATCACGTCCGGGCGCTTTTCATCCTCGCGGCCGCGGCCCGTGTGCATGATGACGAGGCCGGCGCCGGTTTCCGCGGCAATGTGGGCGATGTCGGGCTCGCGCTGCAGGCCATGAACGTCATTGACGATATGCGCGCCGGCCGCCACCGCCTTGCGGGCAGTCTCGGCGCGGTAGGTGTCCACGGAAATGATGCAGTTGCCTTCGGCGGCCAGCGTCTCGATCACCGGCAAAACGCGGCGCTGCTCCTCTTCCGGCGTGACTTCGGTAGCGCCGGGGCGGGTCGATTCGCCGCCCACGTCGATGATGGCCGCACCCTGGGCGATCATCTCGCGGGCATGGGCGACGGCCTTTTCGGGGTCGATGTACTCGCCGCCATCGGAAAAGCTGTCAGGGGTGACGTTAAGAATGCCCATGAGGACCGAGGACGGCCCCAGGACCAGACGCTTCCCATGCGCAAGCTGCCATTCAAAGGTCTTCATGCCGGCCAAGTCGGAAATCCCTGGATCTGTGTTGTGTCTCTTGCGGAAGAGTATTCGCAGGGCTCCATCGGGGCAATGGCTCTTCCACCAGCGGGCGCAGAAGAGACACTCTAAGGACTTGTGCGAAGCGCAAGAACATGCAGCATAGCGCGTGGCAAGAGGGCGTCAGCCGCACGAGTAAATGGGAGTTTCCATGAAGAACAAGATCGACCTGAAGAGCGAAACCGCGCGAATCCTCGACAAGCTGGGCGTGCCGGAAAGCGCCTGGCGGGATGGCGATATGGCGAGCTTCAGCCCGGTCACAGGCGAGCAGACCGCCAAGGTCCGCACCACTTCGCCCGAGGAGGCGCGGCGGATGATCGAGGCGGCGCACGAGGCGTTCAAGGCCTGGCGGCTGGTGCCTGCGCCGCGGCGGGGCGAGCTGGTGCGGCTCTTCGGCGAGGAACTGCGGGCGGCCAAGGAGGATCTCGGCCGTCTGGTGACGATCGAGGCGGGCAAGATTCCGTCCGAGGGCCTGGGCGAAGTGCAGGAGATGATCGACATCTGCGACTTTGCCGTGGGCCTGTCACGGCAGCTCTATGGCCTCACCATCGCCAGCGAGCGGCCCGGCCACCGCATGATGGAGACCTGGCATCCGCTAGGCGTGGTTGGCGTCATTTCGGCGTTCAACTTTCCGGTCGCGGTTTGGTCGTGGAACACGGCGATTGCGCTCGTCTGCGGTGATCCGGTCGTCTGGAAGCCTTCGGAGAAGACGCCGCTCACGGCGCTCGCTGCGCAGGCGATCTTCGAGCGGGCGCTGAAGCGATTCGGGGACGCGCCGGCGGGACTGTCGCAGGTCATCATCGGCGACCGCACGATCGGCGAGGTGCTGGTGGATCACCCGAAGGTCGCGCTCGTCTCGGCAACGGGCTCGACCCGCATGGGCCGCGAGGTGGGTCCGCGGCTTGCGAAGCGCTTTGCGCGCTCGATCCTCGAGCTTGGCGGCAACAACGCCGGCATCGTCTGCCCGTCCGCGGATCTGGACATGACGCTCAGGGCAGTTGCCTTCGGCGCGATGGGCACGGCGGGCCAGCGCTGCACGACGCTGCGCCGGCTGTTCGTACACGAGAGCATCTACGAATCCTTCGTGCCGCGGCTGATCCGCGCCTATGAGAACGTGACCGTCGGTAATCCGCTGGAGACGAAGGCGCTGGTCGGTCCGCTGATCGACAAGGCGGCCTTCGAAGGCATGCAGAAGGCGATCGAGGAGGCGAAGGCGCTCGGCGGCAAGGTGACGGGCGGCCAGCGCGTGACGGAGGCGGGTCCCGAGACCGCCTACTATGTGCGGCCGGCGCTCGTGGAGATGCCGTCGCAGGCCGGGCCGGTGCTGGAGGAGACCTTCGCGCCCATCCTCTACGTGATGAAGTACCGGGATCTCGAGGAAGCAATCGAGCTGCAGAATGCCGTGAAGGCGGGGCTGTCGTCGTCGATCTTCACCCTCAACATGCGCGAGGCGGAGATCTTCCTGTCGGCGGCAGGGTCTGACTGCGGCATAGCCAATGTCAACATCGGCACGTCGGGTGCCGAAATCGGCGGCGCGTTCGGTGGCGAGAAGGAGACGGGCGGCGGACGCGAGTCCGGCTCGGACGCCTGGAAGGGCTACATGCGCCGCGCCACCAACACGATCAACTACTCGACGCAACTGCCGCTGGCGCAGGGCGTGACCTTCGACATCGAATAACCGGAGCGTTTTACGCAGCCGGCAGGACAAGAGCAGTTCAGATCTTCAAGAGGTCTGAGCTGCTCCAATGGTCCGATTGAACATGGTTCCGGACGGAAAGCCGGTTCCCACATTTCGTGAAACCGCGCTCTGTTTGCCGGTCGAGGTTCTGGACAGAAAACCGGCCTTACCCTTCCCGGAGCCTGCTTTGTCTGTCGCGGCAAGAAGCTGGACCGCCGTCCTGGAAGCTCCCGATCCCTCCCGGCTCCGGGACGGGATGACGCGGGTTTGCCCACCAGATGCGTGCGAGGCCGGCAGTCAGCACATCGCCGGACGTCGAAGGGAACGGGCTGGCGAGGCAAAACTCTTTCGGCACAGGCACATAGCCTGGAAAGCAAAGTATTCGCACCGGCCAATACAGTAGCATGAAATCGTTTTCAGAACGGGTTGCGTGTGATATTTTATCTCACGCGGCTGGGGGTAGCTATTTTTCTGCCCTTTTCTTACATCAGCGTGCGAATGGGGATGTCTCTCTGGGGCGGAGAGGCATGGGTTGAGTACGATGGGGCCACGGCGCCGTGGTAAGGGCAGATGGGGTTTGAACCCGGCACACTGTTTTTCGCATCGGGCGTGAGCGCGTTTGCGCTGGCCATAACCATGCTGGGTGTTTGGCTCCAAAACAGGCTCGACCGCTTCATGATCGGCTGGATGCTGGGCATGGTCATGCTCGGTATGGGCGCTCTGCTCTATGCTTCCTTTCCCCTGGAAAACAAGCCCGTCACGGCCTTATCGTTCTCGCTTGAAATCATTGGCTTCGTCGCGGTCTACGTTGCCGCGCGGCTGTTCACGGGACGGCCGGTCTCGCTCGGAAAGTGTGTAATGGCCGGCGGTGCTGCCATCGGAGCCGTGGTGATTCCGATTCTTGCCGGACCCAATGGCATCGGGGTCATGCTGATCAACCTGATTGCCGCCGTCTGCCTGTTCCTGTGCGCGTTCGAATACTGGCGGGCGTTCGAGGAATCTCCCTTTGCGATCCTCGGTATCACCGGTCTCTACGCGCTGGCGGGGCTAACCTTCGTCGCCTGCGGCCTCGTTCTGCTCATCGACGGGCAGTGGGTGCTGCTGAAGCATCCGGATGGTGTGGCCGAGCAGATCAACGCCATTGCGGCAATCGCCGGAATTACCGGCATCGGTGCCCTGTCGCTCGCGCTCAATCAGATGCGGGCCGCGCGTCGCCACCGGATCGAGGCGCAGACGGACATGCTGACCGGCCTCATGAACCGGCGCGCGCTGTTCTCCAATTTCACGGCGAACAGGCTCGCGCCCGGCGACGCTGTCGTGGTGTTCGATCTCGACCGCTTCAAGTCCATCAACGACCGCTACGGGCATGGCGCGGGAGACAAGACGCTGAAGGAGTTCGCCAAGCAGCTTCGGATGTATGCCCGGCCGGGCGATGTCGCGGCGCGGCTGGGTGGCGAGGAGTTCGTTCTGGTGATGCGGCAGGTGACTGTCGCGCAGGCCACCGACGCGGCTGAGCGCATCCGGAGAGAGTTTGCCTCGACACCGCTGAAATTTGGCGACACCGCCGTCACGGTCACGGTGAGCGCGGGCATCGCCTTCGCCGGGAGCGAGATCGACAGTTTCGACGACGTGATGCACCGGGCGGACATGGCCCTCTACCGTGCCAAGAACAATGGCCGGGACCGCGTCCTTACCGAGCTGCAGGTCGTCGCCTGAGGCGCAGTCCGCCAGCCGTGCCGCAATTGCATGGCAGACGCACGCTGCCGTGGCAGCTCGCCAGGCGCTTGCCCCTTGATCCGGTGGCTGCAGAGGAGCATGTTGGCTCAACCTCCAACCTCAGCCTTGCGACCAGTCACAGGGCTGTCATTCGCGTGTTTCTGTGATGGAATTTGTCACATCCCTGTTGCAGGTCATCATGATCGACCTGGTGCTGGCTGGCGACAACGCCGTGGTGATCGGGCTGGCAGCAAGCGGACTTCCCAAGGACCAACGGCCCAAAGCCATTCTGATCGGCATCCTGGCGGCAACGCTACTGCGGATCAGCTTTGCCGTTCTGGCGACCAAGCTGCTGGCGATCGTCGGTCTGCTGCTTGCCGGCGGCCTGCTGCTGCTCTGGGTGTGCTGGAAGATGTGGCGCGAACTGCGCGCGGACGCGGCCCGGGAGGAGGAGGCGCACAAAGCGCTTGCGGAAGGGCTGGAAGGGGCAGAAGCCGCAGGGAATGGCGCGCCCCGCAAGACGCTGATGCAGGCCACGGGACAGATCATCCTGGCGGACGTGTCCATGTCGCTCGACAATGTGCTCGCGGTGGCGGGTGCAGCGCGCGAGCATCCTCTGGTGCTGGTCATTGGCCTTGGATTTTCGGTGTGCCTGATGGGCGTTGCGGCCAACTACATCGCCAAGCTTCTCCACCGGTACCGTTGGATCGCCTATGTGGGCCTGCTCATCATCCTGTACGTGGCGCTGGAAATGATCTACCGCGGCGCGCAGGACGTCTGGCCATACATTTTCGCGTAAGATAAAACCGTCTCCTGCGTGACAGACTTTCCTTCGACGCGTGGGGGCGGCGACCGGTGCTTGCAGCAATTCTCGTGGCGATCTATTTCCTGCCGCCCGCGGCGGGGATCGAATCCATTTCGATCGAGACGGCGTCGCTGGGCGTCTATTCCGCGGCAGAGTGCAAGACGAAAGCCGAGAGCCTGGCGGCCGGAGACTCCCATCAGCCCGTGTATCAGGGCCGGCCAGTGCTGCGGGTCCGTTACAAGTGCATGGTGGTCGGCGAAGCCGAGCGTGACGGACTGAAGCGGCTGCTCGGGAATTAACGCAGTTGGCGTTTCAGAAATTCGGCATCGTTTCGCGCTGACCCGTTTCCATCGACGTTGCCGGGGTTGGTCCCGCTTCTGAGCGTCGGTGCTACCGCACAAACCGTTCTCAACCGTATTCAAGCAAAACCGGGATTGAGCCCCTGCGCACTCATGAACCGTGCGCTTGGCGGGTTCGCCGTGCCATCAGGAGGCTTGCTGCCGGTCCGGAGAGCAGTCTTCTCGCTGGTAGTTGTATACAAATAAACCGAGCAAAACGCCGTCCTCACCGCATCCTTGCTAATCTAATCCTACAGGAAACCGATACATATAACCCAAATGTGGTATATACTAAGCCGACAAAATAATCTCTATGATAACCATTACCACCAAGGGAGACCTTGAAGAGGGCGGGTTTGAGGATCGACCAGCAGAGATTGGAGAGGGCGCTCGACCAGCTTTTCGACGCGGCGATTGATGCTGCACCATGGGTCGCCTGCCTCGAAGAACTGGTCGCGGCAACCAAGTCCTATGCGGCGATGGTGGTGCCGTTCGACCGGCGCATTCCCCATGCCGCCATCAGCACTGCAAATATTGCGCCGCTCAGGGAAGAGTACATCCGTCTCGGGTGGATGCCCGGCGAGTGGCAGGCCAAGGCGCGCGCGCTGCTGGTACGCGATGGCATCGTGAGAACACACCAGTATGCGCCTGACGAGGCCTTCGAACGGCACGAGTTCTACCGGTTCCTTGCCGGGAACAACATCAGGTATTCCTGCCTGATCGCGCTGTATGACGCGTTTTCCGAGGTCCTGTGCCTCGGGTTGCACCGCCATCCCGACCAGGGGCCGTTCACCGACGAGGAGGCGGCGGTGCTGGCCGACATGCGCCATCGCTTCATCGAGGCAGCGCGTCTGGCCCAGCGCGTGTCGCAGAACAGGCTGTCGGGGATGATCGCCGGGTTTGACATCGCGGGCACGGCGGCTGTTTTCTTCGACGCCTACGGCAAGGTGACGTATGTCAACGCGGCGGCCGCGCGCGTTCTCGGCAACGAGCTGCGCGTGGTGGACAAGGAACTGCGGTCGCAGAACGATGCCGAAAGCTTCAGAATCCGGCGGGCGATCCAGGAGGCCCTCGCGCAGGGAAACTCAGGTGCAGGCGATCCGTCGCGTCTGGTTTCGATCGAACGGCCGGGCCAGCAGCCGATCACCCTGCGGATCCAACGCATCGCCGGCCTATTCGACCTGTTCGCCTCTTCTGTCGGTGTCTGCGTCATCGAGATGGCCGGCGGCCAGGCGAGCGCGGCGTCGCCGGATGTCCTGAAGCGCGTCTTCGGGCTCACGGAGCAGGAAACGCAGATCGCCACGCGGCTGTGCGAAGGGCTCTCGCTGCGAGAGATCTCCGAGAGATCCGGGCGCAGTTACGAAACGGTCCGCACCCATGTGAAGTCGATCCTGCACAAGACCGGTACCAGCCGGCAGGGGGAACTCATCGCCCTGATGGCCAAGATGAGGGTTCCCGACGGCCATGCCGGGCGGGCAGACAACCGCGGCGGCAGGGTTCGCAACTAGGGCTTTGACTTCGGGCCGGGCAGATGGCCCGCCGGCAGGGAAACAGCACACACGCCACACCGCTTCGGAACAGGTGGCCGCGTCATGGACGCGGCCAGGCTTCGGTGCCGCTACGGCTGTGAAAGGCAATCCGCAGGTGCGGAATGGAATCGATCAAAGCCGGCCCTTTCTGCCCGTGTTAGGTTGAACTTGCCGACAAGGCATGACCGCCAACCCAGCCCCTGCCCCCCAGAGGGCAGGGGTTCCCGTGATCCAGCCCGTCGGCAAGGGCGGTGGTCTCCACGGTGACGAGCAACCTGTTCCGGCTGCCGCAATTCTGCGCTTCCAGTGTGCTCAATGTCGGATAGCGCCAGCCCGAACGGCACCCTCATGCAGGGGGCGCGGGGTTCTCCGTTTCGATTTTCACTTGAAAATTTCACCGGCCGAACGTAGTTGTCGCCGCATCAGGCCGGGCCCCTCTGGCAGTTTTCCGGAACTCGGAGCTGCGATGTCGGACTGAGAATCAAATCGGGTGGCTCGGCCATGGTTCAGCGATCATGTCTGAGGAGCTGTACCGCCGAGACACGGCAGGCGCTCCGGATCGTCTCACCTCCGCCTGGGCTGCCCCTTTGAAGTCATTATGGGAGCCACATGAGCGAAATCTTTACAGTCGAAGCGCTGATCGCGCTTGCCCAGGTGATCATGATCGACCTGGTTCTGGCAGGCGACAACGCCATCGTCATCGGCCTCGCGGCGGCGGGCCTGCCAAAGGAACAGCGGGCGAAGGCAATTCTCATAGGCATCATCGCGGCAACCGTGCTGCGCATTGCCTTTGCAGCCCTCACCACCCAGTTGCTGCAGATCGTCGGCCTTCTGCTGGCGGGCGGCATTCTGCTGCTGTGGGTGTGCTGGAAAATGTGGCGCGAGCTGCGCACGGGCCACGATGAGGAAGTTCAGGGCGAGGAAGCCCTGACAAACCAAGACATCGACAGCGACGGACAGGTGGCGGGCGCCGCTCCGCGCAAGACGCTGGGCCAGGCAGCCACCCAGATCGTCATCGCCGACGTCTCCATGTCGCTGGACAACGTGCTTGCGGTGGCGGGCGCGGCGCGCGACCATCTCGAGGTGCTCATCTTCGGTCTCATCCTGTCGATCGGCCTGATGGGCATCGCGGCGTCGTTCATCGCCCGCCTGCTCAACAGGCACCGCTGGATCGCCTACGTGGGCCTTGCCATCATCCTCTATGTCGCGCTGGACATGATCTATCGCGGCGCGCTGGAGGTCTGGCCGTACGTCAACGGCACGGCCTGACAGCCATGCACAAGAAGCCGGCCGGAGCGCAATCCGGCCGGGATTTCCAACGCCGCTGTCACCCGACAGCGGCGTTTTTTCTGGCCACTTCCCGCTAGGAAGCAGGGCCGGCTGCCGCTTCGGGCAACAGGGCTGTTCAGCCGTTGAAGGGGACGCTGAAGAGGCTCAGACCATCCGGTCGCCGTGGCGCTACCTGGAGCAATCCAGATTCTCACGGAAACTCTGAATTGCCCTAAGGAATTGTCATCGCGGTTCCGGACAGAAAAACGGTTTCCGCGTTTCCTGGAACGGCTGTAGGAAACCACAACCCACCCACAATGCGGCCGGATAGGCCATCGTTTTCCCGTGGGAGGTTCTATAGGGTCGCCAGACGATCGCGCTCGCGCTCGGAAGCCAGATAGTCGAGAAGTGCAAGAGCGCGGTTGCCGGTCACGACAAGATCGGCCATCTGAGCCCGGAGGAAGTTGAAGTCCTGCTCGGACAGATTGGCGAAGAGGACGTCGTTCACAGGACGCTGCACCGGGAGCAGTGATTTCAGCAGCTTTTCCGCCTTTTCCGTCAGTGTCAGAAGAACGCGGCGCCGATCGGTCGGATGGGTGCGCTTCTGTACGAGGTCATCCCGCACGAGCTTGTTGACTTCAATGGTGACGAACGCTCCGCTCAGGTGCAGATGGTCGGCAAGCTGGTTCACGCCGACACCTTCCCGGTTCTGCAGATACTGGATGGCGATCAGGATCGTGAATGCGGTTCCCGTGAGCCCGATGGTCTGCCCGAGGCGGTTGCGGATCTCCTGAACGCGGGACGCAAATGCAAGCGTGTCATGAATAAGCTGGCGAAAGCAAAGGTCGCTGCCATCGACCAGAAGTTCAGGACGCGATACCGTCAGAGACTGCCCGTCAGCCGAACTGCGCGATACGTCATTCTCAAGTTCCCTCGTTCCCATTGAGCCCACCCAAGTTTTCCTTGGAAGGGTTTATGCAATACCCGCTGGCTCGGTTCAATCACGTTCAAGAAAATGTGCGTGCCGCGATACCCCGAACCTCGCGGACGTCCAAAGAGCCGTGGGGTGGGCCACCTGAATCTCTTAATCGTCAGGAGAACCGGGACACTTCCGTCGCGCGGGCGTGAGGGCCCGGGTGAAATTGCTGTCCATAGACGACGTCAGCATTCCGGGGATCTGGTCTGCGCACCGATGACGTGACAAAGTGGCGTCGCTGGTTCTAGCTGCCGGCCGACTGTCCGTCTCGCAGGGCCGCGCAGCTTTCGCAAGGGGAGAGAATGCGTTTACATCCGGCAACACTTCAGTCGCTCGCAAGGGATCTGACCGAGGGCCGCACGACGAGCCGGGCCCTGGTCGAAGAATGCCTTGAGCAGATCGGGCGCGCCGATGGGCAGGGGGCCGCGGCCTTCACCTTCGTGGATGCGGAGGCGGCGCGGCTCGCTGCCGACGCGATGGACAAGCTCCGGGCAGCGCGGGCCGAGCCATCGCCCTATGCCGGCGTTCCGGTTTCCGTGAAGGACCTGTTCGACGTGCGGGGACAGGTGACGCGCGCGGGCTCGCGCGTGCTCGAGAATGAACCGCCTGCGGAAAGGGATGCGACCATCGTGGCGCGGCTGCGGCAGGCGGGGTTCGTCATCATCGGGCGGACCAACATGACGGAGTTCGCCTACTCGGGGCTCGGGATCAACCCGCACTACGGCACGCCACTCAATCCGTGGGACCGGCAGGGCAAGCGCATTCCGGGCGGATCATCTTCGGGTGCCGCCATCTCCGTCACGGACGGGATGGCGCATGGGGCGATCGGAACCGACACCGGCGGGTCGTGCCGGATACCGGCGGCGTTTACCGGCATCGTCGGTTACAAGCCGACGGCGGCGCGAGTGCCGAAGGACGGCTGCGTTCCGCTTTCCACGACGCTTGATTCGATCGGTCCGCTGGCGCGGACGGTCGATTGCTGCGCCATTCTCGATACTGTCCTCTCCGGCCAGACGCACAGTATGCGCGACAGGAATATCCGGGCGCTGCGCTTCCTGGTGCCGGAGACGCTGGTGTTCGACGGGATCGACGCGACCGTGGCGACGGACTTCGAGCGGGCGGTGAAGCGCCTTGCCGATGCCGGGGCGACGATCGTGCGCGCTCCGATGCAGGAGCTGAAGGACGTGGCGGCCATCAATTCGCGGGGCGGGTTTTCCGCGGCCGAAAGCTGGACGTGGCATTGGCCCCACATCGACCGGGGCGCCGAGCTTTACGATCCGCGTGTGCTCGTTCGCATCTCGCGCGGCGCGGAGCTGACGGCAGCGGATTACATCGAGCTGGGACAGGCACGGGCGCGCGTCATCGAGGCGGTCGAGGCGAGACTTGCGGACTTCGATGCGCTGATGCTGCCGACGGTGCCGATCGTGGCGCCGAGGCTTGCGGAGCTGGAGCGCGATGAGGACTATTCCCGCATCAATATTCTCGTGCTGCGCAATCCGTCGCTCATCAATCTGATCGACGGCTGCGCGATGTCGCTGCCGATGCACGAGCCGGGTTCGGCGCCGACGGGGCTCATGCTCGCCGGGACGAGGGGATCGGACAGCAGAATCTTCGAGGTCGCAAGGGCTGTCGAAGGAGTTCTCTCTGCCGGTCGCTGAGATGAAACGCTGCGGCGCAGTCTGCTTTTTTCGCGGCACGCATGCCGAATCCCTTCCGATCGCCCGAGGCAGGCGATAAGAATTGTGTGCAACATTGCCTCCAGACAATGATCCTGAACCAAAGGGGGAGCTGTGTCTCAACAAGATCAAGTCCGTACCGGTGGTGAAATCCTCGTGTCCGCCCTCAGGGTGCATGGCGTGGATACGGTGTTTGGCGTACCGGGAGAGAGTGCCCTGCCGTTCTTCGATGCGGTGGCGAAGGAAGGGTCGGGCGTGCGTTTCGTCCAGTGCCGGCATGAAGCCAACGCCTGCCACATGGCCGAGGCAGACGCCAAACTGCGTGGTCAGCCGAGCGCCTGCATTGTCAGCCGCGGACCCGGCGCGATGCACGCGGCCATCGGCCTGCATACGGCGAAGCAGGATTCCACGCCGCTGATCCTCATCGTCGGGCAGGTACCCACCAACGAACGGACCCGTGAGGGCTTCCAGGAAGTGGACTACGGCCGCACCTTCGGCGACATGACGAAGTGGGTGGGCGAAGTGCCGTCGGCCGACATGATTCCTGAGTATGTCAGCCGCGCGGTGAATTTCGCCATCCAGGGGCGGCCGGGCCCAGTGGTGCTGGTGGTGCCGGAGGACGTGTTCGGCATGACGAGCAGCGTGCCGGACTATCCGCCCTGCAAGCCTGCACATGCCCGCCCGTCGCCCGCGGACATGGGCAAGGTGGCCGAGCTCCTGCGCAAGGCTGAGCGTCCGGTGGTGATCGTCGGCGGAACCGGCTGGACGACGGAAGCGTCGAAGAAGGTCACGCGCTTCTGCGCGGAAAACAACCTGCCCGTGGTGGCGGGTTTCCGCTCGCAGGACATCGTCGATAATCGCCTGCCACAGTACATCGGCGACATGAGCCTCGGCGGAAACATGCTGGTGGCCGAACACGTGAAGCAAGCTGACGTACTGCTGGTGATCGGCGACCGGCTGAGCGAGATCACCACCAAGGCCTATACGGCGCTGGAGGTGCCGGTTCCCGAACAGACGCTGATCCACGTCTTCCCCGGTCCCGAGGACATCGGCAGCGTGTACATTCCGCACCTGCCGATCGTATCGAGCGTGACGGGCTTCGTTGACGCGCTGGAAGGCATCGGCAAGCTTGACTCGTCGGCTTGGGACAGCTGGACGCGCGAAGGCCGGGCCAACTACGAGGCCTTCCAGGAGACGCCGGCAAAGATCGACGGCATCAACATGGCCAAGATCATCAAGCACCTGAGCGAGACGCTGCCGGAGGATGCGATCATAACCAATGGCGCCGGCAACTACGCGATCTGGCTGCAGCGCTTCTTCCGCTTCAAGACGTTCGGCACGCAACTCGCGCCCAAGTCGGGCTCGATGGGCTACGGCCTCCCCGCCGGCATCGCCGCGAAGCTGCGCTACCCGGAGCGGACGGTGGTGACGCTGGGCGGTGACGGCTGCTTCATGATGGCTTCGCCCGATTTCGCGACGGCCGTACAGGCCAACCTCGGGGTCGTGGTCATCGTGGTTAACAACGGCATGTATGGCACGATCAGGATGCACCAGGAGCGCAATTTCCCGGGACGGCCGAGCGGAACGGCTCTGCGCAACCCCGACTTTGCCAAGATGGCGGAGAGCTATGGCGTGTTCGGCGCCGTGGTGGAGACGGAAGACCAGTTCCCGGCGGCACTCGAGGCGGCGCTCGCTTCGGGCGGACCGGCGATCATCGAGATCCGCATGTCGGCGCGGCAGCTGACGCCGGACTTCGCAATCTAGCCTTCCTTTTTGCACTTTGGGAGGCGGGCTTCAGGCCCGCCTCCTTTCGTTTCGCAGCCATTTCGGGGGCCATGGGACGGCTACCTCGGGAGGGGCATGCGAAAGTTGCGTCAAGAATCTGCGCCTTAATCCAATAGTTGTACTTGCGGATGCCGCCCCCGGCAGCCCACAATTCCCGCCGGAGCGCAGCCCTGTTGCCGGGTTGCGTGGCGTATGGGGGCAGTAAGTCATGGCCGCATTGCCGCACATCTATCCGGTCCTGCTCTGCGGGGGGGCAGGCACACGCCTTTGGCCTCTGTCGCGGCAGAGTTATCCCAAGCAGTTCACCCGCCTTGTCGGAGAGGAAAGCCTGTTTCAGGCCGCGGCGCGCCGAACGGCAGGACCGGGTTTCCGCGATCCGGTCGTGGTGACGGGCGACCCGTTCCGATTCATCGTGCAGGAGCAGCTGGCCGAGGCGGGGATCGCTCCGGCCGCTATCCTGATCGAGCCCGAGGGACGCAACACGGCCCCCGCCGTGCTGGCGGCGGCACTCTGGCTCATGGAACAGGATCCCGAGGCCGCGATGCTGGTCTCGCCTTCGGACCATGTGATCCCGGACGGCGATGCTTTCCGGGCGGCGGTGATTGGTGCGCTGCCGGGCGCGCTCGAGGGCAGGCTGGTGACCTTCGGCATCACGCCGACCCGACCCGAAACCGGCTACGGTTATCTGGAACTGGCGGCAGGCGCATCGGCACAAGCCCAGGAACCGCAGCCGCTCCGGCGCTTCGTCGAGAAGCCCGACGCGGAGCGCGCCGCCGCGATGCTGAAAGCCGGAAACTACCTCTGGAACGCCGGCATTTTCCTGTTCACGGCGAAGGCCATGCTCGATGCCTTCATGCGCCACGCGCCGCAGATGCTGGAGCACGGTCAGGCGGCGGTGCGGCAGGCGCAGACGGATCTTGCGTTCACCCGGCTCGCGCCCGAACCGTGGGGCCGGCTCGACAATATTTCGATCGACTATGCCATCATGGAGAAGGCCTCCAATCTGGCGGTAATGCCTTATCCGCATGGCTGGTCGGATCTCGGCGGCTGGGAAGCCGTCTGGCAGGAGACGGGACCGGATGCGACGGGGAACGTGGTTTCCGAGCAGGCCACGGCGATCGACTGCCGGGGCTCGCTCCTGCGATCGGAAGCGGCAGGGATCGAGCTCGTGGGGATCGGGCTCGAAGATATGATTGCGGTGGCGATGCCCGACGCCGTGCTCGTCGCCCGCCGGGAGGACAGCCAGCGAGTGAAGGATGCGGTGAGCGCGCTCAAGGCGCGCGGTGCAAAGCAGGCGGTGGCCTTCGATCGGGAGCACCGGCCTTGGGGCTGGCATGAGCAGATTGCCAGCGGCGACCGCTTTCGCGTGAACCGCATCGTGGTCAAACCGGGCGGGGTGATTGCGCTGCAGAGCCATGTTCATCGCTCCGAGCACTGGATCGTGGTGCAAGGCACCGCGCGGATGACGATGGATCAGGACGTCAGGCTGGTGACGGAGGGACAATCCGTCTACGTGCCGCTGGGCGTGGCGCACCGGATCGAAAATCCGGGCAAGCTGCCCGCCATCCTGATTGAGGTGCAGACGGGCATCTATCTGGAGGAGGACGACATCATCCGCCACGAGGATGCCTATTCCGGCTAGGAAGCGTGCCGGAGCGGGTTGCCGAAGCTCGCCTTCGAGAGTCGGTAGCCGCGTCCGGTTGGAGGTCAGGGGAGATCCGTCGCCGAAATTTGGGAATTCGCTTATGGGGGAGGAGCAGGACCGTTTCGGCGTTTCAACGAGGCGCTGGAACGGTCCGATCCGTCAGGGGAATGCGCAAAGCCGCGGCCTGTGGGAGCGAGGATCATTGCCCGTCATCCTTCCTACCAGCGCGCCGCAACGTTCCGGACAGGTAGGGGTGTGTTCATCCCCCGGAGATGAGCGGCACGAACAGGACCGGCCCCAGATCCGTTTCCTCGAAGGTATTCTCGCCTATCCGCTCGATGCGGAGAAGGCGCTGGAAACGCAAGTCGGCCTCGACCGGAATGACCAGCCTGCCGCCCATGGCGAGCTGGTTCTTGAGCGCCTCGGGCACCTTTTCCGCGCTTGCCGCCACCACAATTGCGTCGAATGGGGCGGCATCGGGCCAGCCCTTGCTGCCATCGCCGATGCGGGTGGCAATGTTCGTGTAGCCTAGCCTTTCGAAACGGGCGTGCGCCTCGCGGGCAAGCGAGGCATGGCGTTCGATGGTGTAGACCTGGGAGACGATGCGGCTCGCCACGGCTGCAGCGTAGCCCGAGCCGGTGCCGACATCCAGAACGCGGTTGGTTGGCCGCAGACTGGCCGCCTCCAGCATGACGGCGACCACGTAAGGCTGGGAGATGGTCTGTCCTTCGCCGATGGAAAGCGGGCTGTCCTCGTAGGCGAGATTCCTGAGATCCGCAGGGACGAACTCTTCGCGCGGCACGACGCGCATTGCTTTCAACACAGCCGGGTCCTTCACGCCCCGACCGGCGATCTGCCGCTCGACCATGCGCTCGCGCGCTGTCCTCGACATTTGCTCTTCCGCGGTTCCGGTACTCCCTTTCCCGGAAGCCGCCTTGAAGTCCGGCATGGCCATGCCCTTCCCTTGTCGACGTAATAAAGGGCAAAGCGCCTTAGTCGGCAAGGGGACGAAGTGCCGAGGGCTCGCCGCCGGGGACCCCGGGGTCATCCGGAATTTCGGGCAGGTCCGGCGGCGCGTGGAAGGGTTCCTCGATGGGCGGAGGCGGGTCGATGTCGGGCGCGGGAATGCCGGGATCGGGCTCGCCCGGAGGGTCTGCGGGAGGGTCCGGAGGACGCGCCGGTTCGGGATTGGGATTGTCCGGCGCCGGTTTCGGCTGTTCAGGATCTGACATCTTGGGTCTCCGTGGCCTGTTGGGAACCGCATAACAAGGCGGGGGCGCGACGGTTCCACAAAAAGCGATGTGCCGGTCACGTTCTGGAGCAGAGCACGATTTTCCGTTGCGCCGGGACGGAAAACTTGCATCCATGGAGCAGGAATGGAGGAGGTGCGCGCCCTCGGGCAGCGACCGACGTGTTTGCGTATGGCCGCTCGGGCGAAGAGCGGTGCACGGAGTCTTGCGAGGAGGATCATGGCGATCAGGAATACCGACCAGTGGGTGGACAGCCTGCGGCCCAGGGTGGCGGCGGTGACGCCGCAGGAGCTCTCCGACCGGCTGAAGCGCGGCGACAAGATAACGGTCATCGACCTGCGCGAGCTGCAGGAGCGGATCGACAGCGGCACCATCCCCGGGTCTCACCACGTGCCGCGAGGGATGCTCGAGTTCTGGGCGGATCCTGCCTCGGTCTATCATCGCACCTATTTCACGGAGGATGCGGAATACGTGGTCTTCTGCGCGGCGGGACAGCGGTCGGTGCTGGCGGCCGTGACGCTCATGGAGATGGGCTTCCCCAAGGTCTCGCACCTCGAGGGCGGGTTCGGCGCCTGGAAGAAGGAGGGCCTGCCGATCGAGGATGCGGCCGCCACGAGCCGGTGGCAGCGCAAGACGCCGCGGGATGTGCAAGTCGGCTGACGCCGAAAGGGCTGCGACGGTCTGCAAGCAGGCCCGCATGGCCGGGACGCGGAAGCATCCCCTGACGCGGTGGGATCCGGAAGGGTGATTGCCGGGGTTGCGGAAGCGTCCGCCCGGCATATAGATGCGTGCAGACCAATCCTGCGCTCACCGGAAAGATCCATGTCCGATTCTTCGCAAGCCGTTCTCGAAATCGTCCCGCCCGCGGGCCCGCTCACGGGCAAGATCACGCCTCCGGGGTCGAAGTCGATTACCAACCGGGCTCTGCTGGTTGCCGCACTGGCGAAGGGCAGGAGCGTGATCACGGGCGCGCTTTCCAGCGATGACACGCGCTACATGGCGGAGGCTCTTCGCGCGATGGGCGTGGCCGTCGAGCGGCAGGGCACGACTTTCACGGTCACGTCTTCGGGCAGGCTGGCGGCGCCGGAGAAGCCGCTGTTCCTCGGCAATGCGGGAACGGCAACGCGGTTTCTGACGGCGGCCTGCGCCTTCGTCGAGGGCAGGGTGGTCATCGACGGCGACGAGCACATGCGCAAGCGGCCGATCCGGCCGCTGGTGGAGGCGCTACAGCGGCTCGGGATCGACGCCCGCTGCGAGACGGGCTGCCCGCCCGTGGAGCTGTTCGGCAATCCGGCCGCCTTTGCGGGCAGGGATGAGATCAGCGTCGAGATCGACGGGTCGCTATCCAGCCAGTATGTCTCCGCGCTGCTGATGGCGGCGCCGCAGGCGCCGGTGCCGGTCAATGTGCGCGTGACGGGCGACGGCATCGGGTCGCAGGGCTATATCGACATCACGCTTTCGGTGATGCGCGCCTTCGGGGCGAATATCGAACAGGAGAAGGCTCTTGCCTGGCGCATAACGCCGACCGGATACACGGCCACGGACTTCGCGGTCGAGCCCGACGCTTCTGCCGCCACCTACATCTGGGCGTGGGAGAAGCTCACGGGCGGCAGCATCGACATCGGGGTGCGGCCGAAAGACATGAGCCAGCCAGACGCGGTGGCCTATCGGTTCATCCAGCAGTTTCCGCATTTTCCGGCTGAGATCGCCGGCGAGCAGATGCAGGACGCCATCCCGACACTCGCCGTCATGGCCATGTTCAACGAAACGCCGGTGCGGTTCACCGGGCTCAGCAACCTGCGGGTCAAGGAGTGCGACCGGGTGCGGGCTCTGTCCACCGAGCTCAACAAGATCGCGCCGGACCTGGCGCGTGAGGAGGGCGACGACCTCATCGTCCTTGGACGGCCTGATCGGGCCAATGACGACACGCCGGTGGAAATCTTCACCTATGCGGATCACCGCATCGCGATGAGCTTCGCGCTGGCCGGACTGAAGCGGAAAGGCATCCGCATCCTCGATCCGGGTTGCGTGGCGAAAACTTATCCCGACTACTGGAAGGATCTGGCACGGATCGGGGTCAAATACAGGGCTTAATGCCGCGAAATACTCATTTGTTGCGCCGATTTGAGACCCTGGATCCAGTCCGATCCCTAAATACAGTTTTAATGAGGCGGCAAAATATTGCCACTTTAGGTGCGCGGCATTTTCATTTATCTAGGCGCGGCCAAAGCTTGCGAGCCTTGCCGCGCCGGACTCTGCAAGCGTTTTCCGGCGGGGTTTCGCGCATTGTTGGTTAACCAATACAGGTTAGCGTAGTCAGGAAAGATCGGTTCGGGGGCGTGCCGTGGATATGGTCGCGAGGTTGTATGATATCGAGAACGTTTTTGAGCTCGCGCCAATATCCCTGTGGCTCGAAGATTACAGCGGCATCCGGAAACAGTTCGATCAGTGGCGGGCTGAGGGTGTCACGGATCTGAGGTCGTTCCTGCTGGAAGACCCCAGCCGGCTTCGTCAATGCACAAGCCAGATCCGCGTGTTGCAGGTGAACAGGCAGACGCTTTCCCTTTACGAGGCCGCGAGCCTCGAGAGCCTGGTGAGCAACCTGAACCGGGTCTTCCGGGAGGACATGGCGGAGTCGCACATCGAGGAGATGGTGCAGCTCTGGAACGGTTCCACCACGTTCGAGAGCAACACGATCAACCACACGCTGAGCGGCCGTCCCATCAACATTCAGCTCAAGGGCCGCATCCTGCCGGGCTACGAAGAGAGCTGGGAGCGCGTCCTGCTCTCCATCGACGACGTAACCGCGCTCGAAGATGCACGGCGGCAGCAGGCCCGCGAGAAGCAGTATGCGGAGTGGCTGTTCCAGCATTCGCCGGTCTCGCTCTGGGTGGAGGATTTCAGCGAGATCAAGCGACTCATCGACGAGGTGCGCGAGCGCGGCATCACCGACTTCCGGGTGTTCACGGATGTGCATCCGGAATTCGTCGAACGCTGCATGAGCGAGATCAGGGTGCTCGACGTCAACCAGGAAACACTGACCCTCTTCGGCGCGCCCGACAAGCGGACCCTGCTGCAGAACCTGCCGCAGATCTTCCGCGATGAAATGGTCCGGCACTTCCGCGAGCAGCTGATCGAGCTGTGGCAGGGCACGCTCCTCCAGCGCCGCGAGGTGGTCAATTATGCACTCGACGGCTCGGTGCGGAATCTGCTGATGCAGCTCGCGGTGCTGCCGGGGCACGAGGACGACTGGTCGCTGGTGCAGGTCGCGTTGACCGACATCACCGCGCGCAAGAAGGCGGAGGCCTATCTCGAATATTTGGGCAACCACGATGTGGTGACGCAGCTCTACAATCGCGCCCACTATGTGAGTGAGCTCAAGCGCCTGGAGCGCAAGCAGGAGTATCCGGTTTCCATCATCTTCATCGATCTTGATTGCCTGAAGATCGTGAACGACCGGCTCGGGCACGATGCGGGCGACGAGCTGCTCAGACGAATGGGCGAAGTGCTCAACCAGGCGGTGAGCGCGCCGGGCCATGCCGCCCGCATCGGCGGTGACGAGTTCGCCGTCGTGCTGCCGTTCACCGACGAGAGCGGAGCGGAGAAGGTCGTCAAGGTCATTACGGACCTCACGGCGCTCAACAATCAGTTCTATTCGCAGATGCCGCTGCGCTATTCCATCGGTTATGCGACCTCGCGGCCCGGCGAGCGGCTCGACGCCGTCGCGCGGCGCGCTGACCTCAAGATGTACGAGGACAAGCGCACGAAGGAAGGAACCGAGCCGCAGCTCATGGAGATCTGAAGCCGGGCAGGCGCATCCCGCGCTCGGTATCCCTGAACGATGGCTTCCCATCGCCCCATCAAGTCAGGTGCTTGTTGGAGAAAATTGCGTTTGCGATGACGATGATTCTGCGCCCGTCGGCGGCTCCGGCCCTGCCCGTGCACCTGGCGAAGCCCGGATATTGCTGACACCGGGAGTCTGTGCGGTCCCGAACGGGGAAATGCAACACCAAGCTACTGCAGACACGGAACCCGAAAATGAAACCGCCGCAGCCCGGGCTGCGGCGGCTCATGTTTTCCCTTGCGGGAAGCGTGCCGATCAAAACTTCACGTTGAGACCGATGCGGCCGCCGTGCTCGCGATTGCCATTACCGAACGCGCCACTGTAGGAAACGTTCAGGGACGCATCCGGTGTGATCGAAAAGTCGAGGCCGGCCTCCACGACGGCGGCATTTTTCGCGACCGGCGCGCCGGTGACGGTGAAGTCGTTGCCGAACGCCAGGCGATGGGTGGCGGCAGGCTCGACGTCACCGAAGGCGTGCTGCCAGCCGACCGTTCCACGCGCAGTGACGGAAATGCCCGAAACGTCGAACGTGCTGGAGGCATGCAGGCCGAGCGTCAGGAACGTGGTGTCCATCGACCGTGCCCCGGCGCTGAGAGCGGTCGCGCCGCCTTTCTCATCGTACCCGTGCGTGCGCAGGTGGATATGCGCGAGGTTGGCGAAGGGCTCGAAGGTGGCGCCGCCCATGTCGAGCTGGTAGCCCACTTCGCCGAACGCATGCAGCGCGCCGGCGTTATAGTCTGCCGTCAACTTCTCGCCCAAACCGCCGAAGCCGACCGCGCGGTTCGTCTCTACGTTCGACCAAGCGTAGGCCAGGCCGCCGCGGATGCCAAGGCCATTCCAGCGATTTCCGCCATAAGCGCCGAAGTGGAAGGTGTCGGCCTTGCCGGAGGAGGTGCGGGCATCCACGTCGAAGCTTGAGTGGCTGTAGCCGGCGAGGAAACCAAGCGTCCAGCCGTCGAACACGCCGTCGACGCCGCCCAGAATGCCGCCGATGGAACGGTCCAGTCCGGCTGCGTTGCCGTTGCCCTTGAGGGAGCCGTCCGTGCCGAAGCCCTTTGCCCAGACATTGTAGGCGGCGTTTGCCGATGCTTCCGCCGCGCCGGAGCGCAGGCGGTCGAGAGCGGCGGCGCGAACGTGGCGGGTATCCTCGACAAGCGCCGACTTGGCCGAGGCATGGATCTCGCCCGAAAGCGCGTCAAAGGCGGTAGGCGCCGACTGCTCGTTCAGCTGCAGCAGCCCAACGTAGAGCGGATTGGTCTTGCCGACCTCGCCGATGCCTGCCGCAACGGCCTTCTGGTTCGCGGTGCGGGCGGCAGAACTGAAGTCGACGGTATTCCGCTCCATGACGATCCGGATCTCGCCGTTCTCGTCGATGACGATGTCGGCATCCATGAAGGTGAAGTCATGGACGACGGAAGTGAAGCTTCCTTCAACGGAGGCTGCACGCATGAAGGAATAAGGCTTCGACGGCTCGAAGACTTGTGAGCCGGAGTCGATGCGCAGCGTGCCGCCCTTGAGATACGCGGTGCCGAGGACCGTGAGGACGTCGCTGTTGCCGTCGGTGTCGACCTCGGCTTCGAGGATCAGGCCGGAAAGATCAAGGTCGCCCTGGACGGTCAGCGTGCCGATCGAGTTGCCGGGCGCGATCACGCCGCCGGTCTGGCCCTCGACACCGCGGATGCTGCGCACGGTGCCGACGCCGCCGAGCCTGCCGTTGGCGCCGATCTCTACCTGGCTCTGCGAGAAGTCGCCATTGACCGCGAGCAGGCCCTGCTCGACGACGAAGCTGCCCAGGAACTTGCTGTTGTCGCCCGTCAGGTTAAGCCTGCCGGTTCCCGACTTGGTGAGAGGGCCGCCGCCGTTGAAGGTGCCTTCGAAGGTGGTATCGGCATTGTTGGCGCCGATGATGAGACGGCCCATGGGCGTGAAGTTGATGGTGCCGGCGCCGGCAAGTCCGCCGATGGTCTGTGCGCTGGCCAGGTCAAATCTGGCTCCCTTGTTCAGCCGGAGGGTCGACGCGGAGGAGAGGGCTCCCTCGGCCGCCACGGAAAGGGTGGCATCGGAGTCGATGATGGTCTCGCCGGACCAGGCGAGCTTGCCGGCAAGCAGGAGCCTGCCGCCGGTGAAGGTGACGTTGCCGGTGCCCGTGCCGGAGCCTGTCAGCCTCGTGTCGCCGCCGATGTCGATCGTGCCGCCGTTGTTGCCAGCCACGAGGTCGTGGCGGAGCTCGGAAACGCCGGCCAGCATCAGCGTGCCGCCATCGAGCGCGACCGCGCCAGCAACGTCGCCGAGCGACTTGTCGTCGGTGACCTCAAGTTCGCCGCCACGAACGACGGTGCCGCCCCGGTAGGTGTTGGCGCCGGAAAGGACAAGCCGGCCTTCGCCGACCTTCACCACGCCGCCTTCGCCGGAAAGGGCGCTGGAGACGGTCAGCAGCCGGCCGTTGGAATCGAACACGGCCCCGCCGGTGCCGATTGCAGCGTCGTGGGCGAGTTCGAGGTCCGCATCGGCGCTGGCGCGCAGCGTGCCGCCGTTGAAGTTGAACGAGCTATTGGCGATCGAGGTGATGGTGCCGCCGATTTGAAGCACACCGCCATAAAGATTGATGGTGCTGTTGCCGCGTCCGGTGACATTGCCATCCTTGAAGACGATGCCGCCGGCCTGGACAGTGCCGCCACGCAGCGTGAAGGTGCTTTCACCCTTGCCGAAAATGACGTTGCCGTCGACGGCAACCTTGCCGTTACTGACGTCGATAACGCCGGTTCCGCCCTGGTTTACGATCTCCAGATCGCCCCAGAGGTGCGCTTCGCCGCCGCTGACGTTGAAGTGAGCCTCCGATGTGTTGGAAGAATTGCCCGCGCCCACCTGGAACTTGGTCCGGACGTCCTCACGCCCGACCTCCAGGAAACCGCCGTCGAGATTGTATTCGCCGTAGGATCCTGCGCCCTGGCCGATGCCGATGTGCATCGGGCCGGAGAGATGGACAAAGGAGTTGCCCCTCTGGGTGAACGTTCCATGGCGCCATCGTAGCCTACGATGAAATAGCGCTGGTCAATGTCCTCACCCGTTCCGCCACCCTTGATGATGATGGACGAGTCCTCGACGAGGACGGTGGCTTTTCCCCCGGAATACTCACCAACACGGAAGTGACTTGCACCGAGGGAACTATCGATCAGCGCGCCATTGCGCAGAACGATCTCGGCGTCTGCGTGCATGCCGAAGCGCATGGATGCGCCCTGCCTGCCGAACAGGATGCTGCCGCCGTCCAGCACAACGGTTCCGCTGCCCGGACTGCTGCCCGTACCGTTGACATATCCAACGAAGAGCTGATCATATTCCGGGTTGGCAGCCGACGAACGGAAATCGAGGACGCCGCCGTTGCGGATTTCGAGACGGCCAACTTCGTCCATTCCATAGCCGACAGCGATCGCGTCCGTTCCTTTGCTTGCCAAGCTCACGGTACCGCCATCGATGACCAGCGCGCCGGTCGTTCCTTTGGCGCCGAGGAAAACGTCGATCGGACTGTCTGCTCCTCCAAGGATCAGGAGGGAATTGCGGCCAACGGTCAGGCGGCTGTCCTGCTGTGCGCCAATCACCATCCCCGCAGCGGGAAGGACGACATTAAGCGAGCCGTTCGATCCGGGAAGCGTAATGTCCCTGCTCAGATTGAGTGACGCCGTTGCGGAGCCGTCATAGCTGAGGGTGCTGTTTCCGTTGCCCGTGTTGACGATATCCCACAGCGCGCTCTCGAATTCTGATGCGTGGCTGAAGGTGCGGTCATCCGCGGCCGCCTGCTGCGGCAGGGAAAGAGCCGTCAAAATGCCTAGAAGCCAGCCCATCCCGCGCGTCGACAGCGCCGAGGAGCCGCAACATCTTCTTGCAGCACGGTCAATGATGGATGAGGCGGAAAAATCCGACTTGAACACACGCATCCATGCGTCCGCGCTCTCGCGGCCGATGTTCATACGTTCCCCCATGATTCAATGGAAAAGACGTGATGACTGAGGGGGCATCACATATAAAAAATATGTGCAACAATCAATGAGCGACGGGTTGAAGGCTATTCCCTTGTTAAACAAGATACTTAACGCCAAAAGCTTTTTTTAAAATAAGGCTAACTTGCCTTAATCCCTTCGCCTCCGCCGTCCGAGACAAGATTCGACGCGGGACGGGCGAAGGGTTGAGTGATCTGCGATAGTACAGTGGTCCCGATGGCCCCCAGAGGAGGAGGAAGAAGAAATTGGCTATGAATTCTGCCTCTCCTGGTAGTATCTCTTGATCTTCATAGGCGTGTGAGGGCTGCGAGCAATGCCATTGCGTATCCGCAGGAACGTCTGCGGGTTCATGGCTCCACGCCGCTCGAATAGGCCCCTCCTTTCGCCATTGATTATTAGATCAGCGGCCGCTTCGATGCGTGATTTTCGGTAGAGTACGTAGGACCGGTGCCGGAGCCATTCATGCTCGAACGCCTCGACGAGGCACGTATTGTCGCAGAGGCTGTTTGTCCAGGTCACGATTGGAACGAGAAGCTAATTACCTATCGGGCAAGGGTCTGTGCAAACCACGAAGAGATGGCGACGCATTGGATCATTTGACGGTCCCGAGGGGATCAGAAGTGTACCGGCAGCGGCAATCACCGACGCCTCCGTGCCTCCCTGAAGACCTGATCGACATGCTCGAAATCAGCCGACAATCGATTAAAATCCTCGGCGTTCGGCGTTCCGACGGCATGCAGGATGCGCTGGAGGGGGATGACGGTGGAACCGCCATTCGGGTCTTCCCATTCGGGGATGTTGCGCGGGTCATGTGTCCAATCGCGCAGTTGCCACTGCGACATGCGCCCAAATCGCTCCCAGACGGCATCAGCGCAGGCCATGTCGGCCTCACTCAGTTCATCCAGGTCATCAATACGGATGTTGGGATCGGCGAGCGCAATATTGTGATTCTCACGATCCCGGAGGAATTCCGACCAACCGCTCTTCTCGGGCTCATAGGATCCTGTGATGTACGCGTAGGTTAGCGAGTTGACCGGACCATGCGGCATGGAGCACCGCTTTTCCTCGAGTACGGGAAAGCCATAGCGCTTGATGCTCTCGCGATCTATCATGTAAACCAGTTTCACCGCCTTGAGGACGTTGAGCGCCGGCCCGCCTGACTTCAGGATCAGATAGACGATCAGTTGCGCGGCTTTTCTCGGCTCATAGCTCATCTTCGTCTACCGGCGTCCCGATGACGCACTGAATTGCATATAGCACATCCTCGCAAGTCGGCGAAATGGTGGCGTTTCAATGGGTCCGTTGCCCGCCTGCTGGCGGGTTGGCCACGATCCGCACAGCCGCTGATGAGCGGTCGGTCATGGATCGTGGCAGGAGTCGCCAAAGCGTGTCAGGCCTTCTCCAAGGGAGGTGTGGTCAATCCCCGGATCTTTTCGGCCAGGTAGCGCGGCCCGAGGTGCTGCCCGACCGCCTCGTGCATGATTCTGGCAGCTTCCGTCATCCTGTTTTCGATACGATTGAGCGGGCCCGCCACGGTAAGCGAGAAGATGCGCTCGGACAGGACGATGGGCAGGGCCGCGCCGCCGAGATCCACGCTGTAGTTTGACGCGGAACGGAACCATCCGCGGAAAAGCCCTGCCTGGATCTGGTCTTCCACCGCCTGCACGCTCATGGGGGTGCCCGAGCCATAACGTTCGAACGTCACCTTCTTGAGCAGTGCAGATCTCTGACGGGCGGGCCATTGGCTCATGATGGCGTGGCCCGACGCTGTCGCATGAAGCGGAATGCGCTGTCCCACCTCGGCCGCATAACGAACGCGTTCCTTGGACTGGATGACCTCCAAAAAGATGACATGCATGCCGGTTGCGCTGCCGATGCAGACCGTTTCGCCGGTTCGCTGGTTGAGGTCGATGGCAAGCCGTCTCAAGGTTTCCGGGACAGGCTCGGCCGCGGCAATGGCCTGCGCAATCGAAAGCCAGCGCGGGGTGGGATAGAACCGCCCGCGTCCCTCCGGCTCGAACAGATAGCCGCGCGATGTCAGGGTCGTAAGCGTGTTGAAGGTCGAGGATCGCGGCCAGCCGAAATGCTGCGAGATTTCCGCCAGGCTTGCAGGCTTTCCATGTTCGGCAAAGAACTCCAGCAGATCAAGCAAGTTTGCGATTTGTCGTACCTGAACCACGATGCTCCATCCGTTTCGAGTGGCTGCACAACTCAGCGATACCATTGTCTATATACTTGAACAACTGCGGCAACGTAAGAGCGCAAAGAGCATACTTTCATATATTTGGACAAATAGTTCACATTTCTGGTTGACGGACGTTGCGTTCTGAAGAAGTATCAAGTGTGCAGAATGTTGCATCGCTTGATGCACGCATGAGCAGCCGCGGTCCGTATCATTCCGGGCAGCGCGTCGGGAGGAAATGAATGATACGACAATCCGTAGGGGGGAGCCGGGCCGGGCTTAGTCGCGGCCTGGAGCTGATGGATCTTTGCCTGATGGTTGTGGCGGCGGCGGCGATTGGCGCCATCATGATCATCGTCACGCTGGATGCGACGCTGCGTTACACGATGAACGCGCCGCTCAGCTGGTCCTATGATCTCATCGGCCTTTATCTGATGGTGGCCGTATTCTTCCTGACGCTTCCGGACACACTCAACCACCACGCTCACATCGCTGTCGACCTGTTCCAGCGCCTGATTCCATTCCGCTGGTGTCATCTGTTCCTCGGGATCGGCTACGCGATGTCGACGTGGGTGATGGTGCTGATCACCTGGGGCGGATTGCGGCGCCTGGACACCGCCATTGCACGCGGCGAGCACATTGCCGCTCTCATCCCCTGGCCAACCTGGGTCGCCTACCTTCTCGTCGTCGTGGGGTCGGCGGCGCTGGTGATCCGGTGCGTTTACAGGGTTTACGGCCACCTTGCGTCGGCCATCACGGGGAGGCTTCTGGTGGACATGCCGCCGGTGGCCGATGAAAGCGGCGGGGGGGACATTTAACATATGCTGGTCACGTTCGTTCTGTTGCTGCTGGGCTTCCTGCTCGTCATCGGCCTGCCGGTCGCCTTCGCCATGGCCGTCTCAGGCGCGATTGGCCTCTATCTCTACGGGGGCATGCCGATACTGTCCGGCATTCTGGGTACAACGCCGCTCACAACCGCCAATTCCTATGAGATGATCACCATCCCGATGTTCGTGCTGATGGCGGAGTTCGTCATCCTCTCGGGCATCGCGAGCGATCTGTTCAAGGCGGCGACCGTGTGGGTGGGGCGGATCAGGGGTGGCGTCGCAATGGCGACCGCGATCGCCGGAGCGGGCTTTGCCGCCATCTCCGGCTCGAGCACGGCAGCGGCCGCGACGCTTGCGGCAACCTCCCTGCCGGAGATGATGAAGCAGGGCTACGAGCCAAAGCTGGCCGGGGGCGTGGTTGCCATATCAGGCACTCTGGCCATGCTCATCCCGCCTTCGGTGGCGCTCATTCTCTACGGCATCCTGGCTGACGTCTCGATTTCCAAACTGCTCATCGGCGGCGTTATTCCGGGCCTGATCGTTACCCTGGCCATCGTCCTGACCGTGTGGATCCTCGTGCTTCTGTGGCCGGACTCGGCGCTGCCCGGCAAGCCGTATCCGTTCCGTGAGAAATTTACGTCCCTCAAGCGCGTCGGGCCGATGCTGGTCCTCTTCATTGCCATCACCGGCACCATCTATTCGGGCATTGCCACACCGACGGAAGCCGCGGGCATCGGCGCGTTCGTCGCGATGCTGCTCGCGCTCTACGAGGGGAAGCTCACCCTGTCGACCCTTTGGATCGCGCTGCGCAACTCGGCGCAAACGAGCTGCATGATCCTGTTCATCATGATGGGTGCCCACATTTTCGGGTACTTCATCACACTCACCCGCGTGACCAACGACCTGACGGCCTGGGTGTCCACGCTGCCGCTCGCGCCGCTCACCATCATGTTCCTGATCCTGCTGGGATACATCATCCTCGGCTTTTTCATGGATCAGATCGCGATCCTGATCCTCACCGTTCCGGTCGTGTTGCCGACGGTGATCGCGCTCGGGTTCGATCCGATCTGGTTCGGCGTGATCGTGGTGGTCACCGCCGAGGTGGGCATGGTCACGCCGCCTCTGGGCATGAACGTCTTCGTCGTGGCGCGGTACACGCGAAGACCCATCGGCGAGTTGTTCCGGGGCGTCATGCCGCATGTCTGGGCGCATCTCATCGTCATCGCGCTGCTGACCCTGTTTCCGGGGCTCGTTTTGTGGCTGCCGTCGACCATGAACTGATGGCAGCCGGCGAATGGCCGCCGGCGGGCGGTCGTGTTGAACCGAAGTCTTATTTGGGAGGAACCGACATGAAGACGGCATTGAAAGCAGGAATTGCCCTTGCTGCACTTGTTGCATCGGCAGCATTTCCCGCCGCGGCGGAAACGCTCCGCGTGGGAGATTCGTTTCCCGTGGGGCACTACATCGCCGAAAACATGACCAAGTTCTGGATGGAGGAGGTCAAGAAGGAGTCCAACGGGGAGATCGACTTCGAGTACTTCCCGGCAGAGCAGCTTGGCAAGGCCAAGGATCTGCTGGCACTGACCCAGAGCGGGGTGATGGATATCGGCTATGTCGGCGCGTCCTACGTCAGCGACAAGCTTCCTCTGTCTTCAGTGGGCGAGATGCCGGAGGCCTTCACCACCTCCTGCCAGGGAACCAAGGCGTTCTGGGAAATCGCCAAGCCGGGCGGCGCGCTGGACGAGGCTGAATTCGCTCCGAACGGCGTGCGTGTGCTGATGGTGATGGTTCTGCCGCCCTATCAGGTCTTCACCTCCAACAGGGAGATCACCGGACTCGACAGCCTGAAGGGACTGAAGATCCGCAGCACGGGCGGCGCGAAGGAGCTCGCCGCACAGCTGGTAGGGGCGGTGCCGATCCAGATTCCCGCTCCGGACACGCGTGACGCGCTCCAGCGCGGTACCCTGGACGCGCTCCTGTTCCCGCATTCGTCCATCCTGCCCTACGAAGTGACTCCGTTCCTGAAGCATGCCACGCAGGACGTCAACTTCGGCTCCTTCGTGGTCACCTATGTGATCAGCCAGAGCAAGTGGGATCAGCTCGACGAGAAAACCCAGAAGATTCTGGCGGAAGTTGGAGAGAAGGCCACGATGCACGGCTGTGAGGTGGCCGACCGCCTGGATGGCGAGGACAAGCAGAAGATCGCCGATTCCGGCGTGAAGTTCGTCACGCTGCCGGAAGCGGATCAGGAGAGGCTTCAGGAGATTCTGGGCACGGTCAGCCAGCGTTGGGCCGAAGATCTCGACAAGAAGGGCAAGCCCGGAACGAAGATCCTTGAGGCATTCCGCGACGCGCTCTGATTGCCTTGGGGTCAGGTGCGGCCAAGGCCAAGCCTGATCGAAACTGCCGGCGGACGGGGCATGGGCATACCGCCATGTCGCGCCGCCCCAAGAAGGAAAGTTCAAGATGTCTCCGGGAGAAGACGCTGCTCCCGGAAAAAGGCACGGCAAGTTTATCATTGAATAAAATGTCCAAAATATTGGACAGTAGGAGGAGTACCAGATGGGGCCGCTGGCCGGAGTGAGAATAATCGACCTGACTGCGGTGCTGATGGGACCATATGCAACGCAGTTTCTCGGCGATCTTGGCGCGGATGTCATCAAGGTCGAACCGCCGAAGGGCGATCTCGTGCGCTCGATCGGTCCTGCCCGCCATTCCGGCATGGGGCCCATCTTCCTGAACGCAAACCGTTCAAAGCGTTCGATCGTCATCAATCTCAAGACACCGGAGGGCAGGGAACTGCTGCTGGATCTCTGCCGGGATGCCGACGCACTCGTCTACAACGTCCGGCCGGCTGCCATGGCGCGGCTGGGGCTTTCGTACGAAGAGGTGTCCGCAGTCAACCCGCGCATCGTGTACGCCGGCCTTTATGGCTACGGGCAGGATGGTCAATATGCCAGGCGGGCCGCTTACGACGACCTGATTCAGGGAGGCGCCACGCTCGGTCACCTGTTTCAGCTGTCAGGATCTCCCGAACCGCGTTATGTGCCGGCGGCTATAGCCGACCGCATCGTCGGGCTGACAGCCCTGAGCGGCATCCTGGCAGCGCTGCTGGAACGCGAGCGGACCGGCCGCGGCCAGCGCGTTGACGTGCCAATGTTCGAGACGATGGTCGGCTTCATCCTTGGCGACCATCTGGGCGGCCTCACCTACGACCCGCCACTGGACAAGGGTGGCTATGCCCGTCAGCTCGCACGGGATCGCAGGCCCTTCCGCACCGCCGACGGCTATGTATGCGCGCTCGTCTACACCGACGAGCACTGGCAGCGCTTCGTGAAGGCGATCAATCAACCCGACCTGTTGGAGAAAGATCCGCGCTTCGCGACCTTCAGCGCGCGAATGGAGAACGTGGACCATGTCTACGGCTGGCTGACGGAACTGTTCCTCACTCGCACGTCCGCGGAGTGGATCGCGCTGCTGGACGAACACGACATTCCGGTCATGGCCATGCACACGTTCGAGACCGTTCTGGAGGATCCCCACCTTTCGCAGGTCGGCTTTTTCCGCCGGGTGAAGCACCCGAGCGAGGGCGACATCATCACGATGGCCAATCCCATCCGCCTGTCGGGCCAGCCGGCGCAGTCGGACCGTCTCGCGCCCCAGCTCGGCGAGCATACGGTCGAGGTGCTGAGGGAGATCGGGAAGAGCGAGCAGCAGATTTCAGAACTTCTACAGAAAGGAATTGTGTCCGCGGCGTCCGCGCGGGCCGAGGGAGGAAGAGGTTAGCCATGGATTTCGGTTTGACGAGTGAGCAGGAGGCGATCCGCGAGGCTGTGGGCCAGATCTGCGCCCGTTTCGACGACGCTTACTGGCTGAAGCGGGACAAGGAAGGGGGCTTCCCGCAGGATTTCTACAACGCACTGGCAAAGGAGGGCTGGCTCGGCATCTGCACCTCCGAGGCGCTGGGCGGCGCAGGTCTCGGCATCACCGAGGCGGCGATCATGATGCGCACGATCGCGGAATCCGGAGCCGGCATGTCCGGTGCATCGGCCATCCACATCAACATCTTCGGCCTGAAGCCGGTGGAGTTCTACGGCACCGAGGAGCAGAAGAACCGGATGATCCGCCCCATGGCCGAGGGGCGGGAGAAGGCCTGCTTCGCCGTAACCGAGCCGAACACGGGCCTCAACACCACACAGCTCAAGCTGAAGGCGGAGAAACGCGGTGACCGGTATGTCGTGAACGGCCAGAAAGTGTGGATTTCCACCGCGCAGGTGGCTGATCGCATCCTGCTGCTTGCGCGCACGACGCCGCTCGAGGAGGTGAAGAAGGCTACCCACGGCCTGAGCCTGTTCTACACCAAGTTCGACCGCAGCAGGATCCGCGTGCGGGAGATCGAAAAGATGGGCCGCAAGTGCGTGGACTCGAACGAACTGTTTTTCGACGGATTCGAGATCCCGGAAGAGGACCTCATCGGCGAGGAAGGACGCGGGTTCGAGTATATCCTTCAGGGAATGAACCCCGAGCGCATCCTGATCGCCGCGGAGGCGGTCGGCCTCGGCATGGCGGCGCTGCGCAAGGCCAGCCAGTACGCGCGGGAGCGCATCGTCTTCAACCGGCCGATCGGCCAGAACCAGGCCATCCAGCATCCGCTCGCCAAGTGCTGGTGCCAGCTCGAGGCCGCCTGGCTCATGGTGATGCGCGCCGCCTGGCTGTTCGACAACGGCAAACCCTGCGGCGAGGCGACCAATGCAGCCAAGTATCTTGCCGGAGAAGCAGGGTTCGAGGCCTGCCAGACGGCGGTCATGACCCACGGCGGGTTCGGCTATGCCAAGGAATATCACGTCGAGCGTTACCTGCGTGAGGTGATGGTCCCGCGCATCGCCCCGGTCAGCCCGCAACTTGCTCTCTGCTTCATCGCAGAGCGGGTGCTTGGAATGCCCAAGTCCTACTGAGGTCTGCCATGGTTCCCATCCCTGCCCACGATCTGCCGCTGCAAACCGTCTTGACGGAGGGTGCGCGCGTGCTCATTGGGCAGGGCACGGCGGAGCCGCTTACCCTGACGCGAGCGCTTCTGAGACAGGCGGAGACGCTGCCACCGTTCAGGTTCTTCGTCGGGCCAATCTACTCGGACACCTTCGAGGGCGAACTGCCTCCCGACCTGGAATTCGAGAGCTATGGCGCGATCGGGCGCACCGCGCGGCTTGCCCGCGCCGGGCGATTGCGGATCTATCCAGAGCACTTTTCCGAGCTGTCGCGCGCGTTCCGGACGGGCCGTCTCAAGGTCGATGTCGTGCTGCTTCAACTGCGTCCGTCACTCGATGGCCGCGGCTACAACCTGGGGCTGGCCCGCGATTTCGTGATCGACGCTGCGCGTCGGGCACGGCATGTGATCGCGGAGATCAACCCATGGCTCCCCGCTTGCCACGGGGGCGAGGTCGGGCCGGAGCTTGAGATCGCGCATGTCATGGAGGGCGAGCATCCGCCCGTGGAAATGCCACCATCCCGCTATGGCGGAACCGAGCAGCGGATTGCTTCGCGCGTCGCAGAGATCATTCCCGATGGTGCCGTGCTGCAGGTAGGGGTGGGGGCCGTGCCGGCGGCCGTGTTGAGGGCCTTGTCCGGCCACCGGGACCTCGGCTTCCATTCGGGTGCAGCCACTGACGAACTGGTGGAACTCGCCGAAAGCGGCGCCCTCACCAACGCGCGAAAGGAATTGGATGCAGGGGTGTCTGTCGCGGGCATCCTGCTGGGTAGCCGAAAGCTCTATGAATTCGCTCATCGAAACCCGCACCTGCGGCTCGCGGGGCCGCAGGAAACGCATAGTCCTGACCGCATGGCACGGCTTTCAAGGTTCCATGCCATCAATTCCGCAATCGAGGTCGATCTGACAGGCCAGGTCAATGCCGAGACCGCCGGGGGGCTTCACCTCGGGGCAGTGGGCGGACAGGTCGATTTCGTGCGCGGGGCCCGTCTCTCGGAGGGCGGGCGCGCAATCATCGCGCTCCCCTCAACGACGCGGGAGGGAAAGAGCCGCATCGTGCCGTCGGTGCCCACCGTTACCTGCGCCAGATCGGACGTGGATGTGATCGTCACGGAGCACGGGGTGGCGGAACTCGCCGGGCAGGATCTCGATGAGCGGGCGCGGCGCATGATCGCCATTGCGGCGCCGGAATGGCGCGAACCGCTGGAGCGTGCGTGGTTCGACAAGCGGAGGGAGTTATGAGCGGGCAGGAAAGAAGACAGGGGCCGCTGGCAAGCCTGCGCATCGTGGAAATGGAGGGCATCGGTCCCGTCCCGCTGGCGGCGATGCTGCTGGCCGATCTCGGCGCCACCGTGATCCGCGTCGAGCGCCTCGTGGCGGGCGACGCGGGGATTGCCCGTCCGAGGGAGTTCGACTTTGCCACGCGCGGACGCATCGCCGTGCCCGTTGACCTCAAGTCCGCGGATGGACGGGACCTCGTTCTCGACCTCATCGCGAAGGCAGACGGATTGGTCGAGGGTTTCCGCCCGGGGGTCATGGAGCGGCTCGGACTGGGCCCCGGCGACTGTCTCGCCCGCAATCCCCGGCTCGCCTATGGACGGCTTACCGGATGGGGGCAGGACGGCCCGCTGGCGCAGACGGCGGGACACGATCTCAACTATCTGGCCCTGACCGGCGTGCTCGACCGGCTCGGCCGGGCCGGACAGCCCCCGGCGCCCCCCATCAACCTTCTGGGTGACTACGCAGGGGGCAGCATGCTGATGGCATTCGGCCTGCTTGCGGCCATTCTCTCGGCGCGCGAGACGGGCGCCGGGCAGGTGGTCGATGCCGCGATGGTCGATGGCGTTGGACTTCTGGCCGTGCCACTGCTGGGTATCATCGGTGCGGGGATCCACAGCGGCGGGAGGGGCGAGAATCTGCTCGACACCGGCGCACCGCACTACGAAGTATACGAATGCGCGGACGGCAAGTGGCTATCGGTAGCCCCGATCGAAGGCAAGTTTCGCAGCATCATGCTCGAGGGGTTTGGCTTCGACCCGCGGACGTTCCCGGATGTTTCTCAGCGGGAAAACTGGTCCGAGGCACGCCGGCTGCTGGCCGAAAGGATCGCCACCAGGACACGTGCGGAGTGGGAGAAGGTCTTCGAGGGCAGCGACGCTTGCGTCACCCCGGTTCTCGATTTCGACGAGGCGATGGATCATCCGCACAACCGAATTCGCCGTGCCCATGTGGAGGTGTCGGGCAGGATGCAACCTGCACCGGCGCCCCGCTTCTCCGCCACGCCCGCTGCAATGCCGCAAATGCAGGGGCGTGGCGGAGATGAGGCACGTGCCGCCCTGGCGGACTGGGGCATAGCGGAAGAGCGGATCGCGCGGCTGCGTGAAGCTGGTGTGATCGGTTAGGAGCAGTTCAGATTTCACGGAGGCTCTGGATTGCTTAACTGTTTGTTTTTTCGCGGTTCCGGACGGAAAAGCGGTTCCCACTTTTCCTGGAACCGCTCTAGAGTTCATCTGAGGCGCCTTTCCGGCGCGACCAGGATCAAGGGAGGTAGAGTTGCCTGGACTTTATTTTGAGGAGTTCGAGGTCGGACAGGAGTTCGAGCATCCGCTCTCGCGCACGGTGACCGAGTACGACAACATCTCGTTCAGCCTGATGACCCTAAATCCGCAGCCGCTGCACATCGACAATCACTTCTCCGAGCAGACGGAGTGGGGCAAGCCGCTGTTCAACAGCCTCTACACGCTTGCCATCATGATCGGCATGTCCGTGCAGGACACGACGCTCGGGACCACGATGGGCAATCTCGGCATGACCGACGTGAAGTTCCCGAAACCCGTCTTCGCGGGCGACACGCTACGCGCAAAGACAAAGATCATCAGCAAGCGGGAGAGCGCGTCGCGCCCCAACGCCGGAATTGTCGAGTTCGAGCACACCTGCTTCAACCAACGCAATGAAGTGGTGGCTGTCTGCCGTCGGTTCGGGATGATGTACAAGAGGCCGACGGCATGATGCGCTCCCTGCTATTTGTCCCGGGCGACAGCCCCCGAAAGTTCGCGAAGGCGATAGGCACCAATGCCGATGCGCTGGTGCTGGATCTCGAGGATTCCGTTGCCGCTTCCGAGAAGGCCGCCGCGCGCGAGTCGGTGTCGAAGATGCTTGAGAGCGACAGGGCGGGCAAGCTGCTCATCGTCCGCGTGAATGCCTTCGACACCGGGCTGACGCTCGACGATCTCGCCGCCGTCATGTCCCACGCGCCGGATGGCGTGATGCTTCCCAAGTGCCGTGGCGGGGCCGATATCGACCTGTTGAGCCATTGCCTCGATGCCTTCGAGGCGGCCAACGGTCTCGCGCGCGGCCGCACCGGTATCGTGGCGGTGGCGACGGAGACCGGGGAATCGGTGCTCGGCCTCCCGACCTACCGGCCGCACCCCCGCCTGCTCGGCCTGCTCTGGGGCGCGGAGGACCTGGCGGCTTCAATAAATGCAACGACCAATCGCGATGGCGAGGTTTACAGCGGACCATTTCTGCTGGCGCGCAACCTGTGCCTGATGGCGGCCTCGGCAGCCCAGACGGCGGCGATCGACACGGTTTGCACGAATATCGGCGACCTCGACTATGTGGCGGCCGAGGCGCGGGCAGCAAGGCGGGACGGGTTTTCCGCCAAGGCGGTGATCCATCCGAACCATGTCGATCCCGTCAATGCCGCGTTCCAGCCGACCGATGAGGAAGTCGAATGGGCGCGCAAGGTCATCAAGGCTTTCGAGGACAATCCGGATCAGGGCGTGGTGAACATTGATGGCAAGATGATCGACAAGCCGCACGAGCGCGCCGCGCGCAAAATCCTCGCGATGGTGAAGAACTAGAAGGCTTGCGACTGCGGGGAGGGCGGCGACGATGACGACGACCGAGGAGGGGATGCCGCAAGGCTTCTGGACTACAACACGCATTGCGGTGCTGGTCGTCGTCATAGGCTTTCTCTGCAATTTCGTGGCCCGGGGCATTGTCGACACCTATCTCGTATTCATGCAACCGCTCGAGGCGGAATATGGCTGGAGCCATGCCAAGCTCACGCAGGTCTATTCGGTCTACCTGCTGACGCTGGGTTTCTTCTCGCCTTTCACGGGAGCGATCCTCGACAGCTGGGGGCCGCGCGTTTCCTATCTGACCGGAGCGCTGCTGATGACGGGAGCAATGCTTATCGCCTCCCACGCATCGCAGATCTGGCATCTCTATCTCTCGGTCGGGATCATGTGCGGCATGAGTTCGTCGCTCATGGGCATGGTACCCGCCGCTGCACTGGTAGGGCGCTGGTTCGACCGGCAGATGAGCATCGGCATCGCCATAGCCTATGCCGGATTCGGATCCGGCATGCTTGCCATCGTCCCGCTCGCGCAGGCAGGGATCGACGCCTACGGCTGGCGCGAAACCTATCGCATCATGTTCTTCTGCCTGCTTTTCTTCGTGCCGTTGATTGCCGTCTTGCCGTGGAAGCGGATCGCCCAGGGGGCGCCGGGAAATCCGCGCGCCCTGGCTGCCCGGCGGCCGAAAAGGGAACAGGCGGACAATTTCTCCGTGCCGCAGTGGAGCGTGCGGACGGCCATACGGACAAGGGAGTTCTGGTTGCTGGTCCAGGCCTTCTTCTTCACGGCGGTGGCGGCGTATCTCACCTCCATTCAGGTGATCGCCTTCCTGATTGACCGGGGGTATCCAGCGATTGAAGCTGCTCTGGCCTTCGGTGTTGCCGGCATGCTGTCGATTGGCGGGGTCATGCTATCGGGATGGGCAAATGTCTATCTGGGCATCCGCCGAGCGACGGTGATCTCCTTCACCGGAACCTTCCTCGGCATTGTCGGCCTGTGCCTCTATTCGGTCTGGCCCAACCCGCTCTGGGTTCTGGTCTATGTGCTCGCGTTCGGCACGAGCCAGGGGGCGCGCGGTCCGGTCATCAGCGCCCTCAACGCGCGGATCTTTGCCCGCGGACGCGTCAGCTCCATCTACGGGCTGATCTTCATGCTGATGTCCTTCGGCTCGGCCTTTGGCGCCTGGCTGTCCGGTTTCCTGCACGACCTGACGGGGGACTACATGGCTGCCTTTATCGTCGCCTGCCTCAGCGTATTTCTGGCGGCGGCTCCCTTCACGCTTACCCGCCGGCTGGTGGACGCGCGCGAGCTTCCGCCACCGGGGCTGTGATGAGCCGTCCGACGCAAGCGGGAGGAAATGATCGTTGAGGCTGCGAGGGAGGTTATTGCTCAGGCCGAAATCGACCCTGCCGGCTGTCGCCAGCGGGGTCGGGCCAGCGAGATGCAGCGTCAGGGCGCTGAGCGGAGTCTGCCCTGTAACCTGGGCGGTGCCGCCGTCGCCAACGACGCGAGCATCCCGCAGGCCGATCGCCCGATGCTGCGGGACGACGTTCGAGATGCGGTTTTCATCCCGGGAGGACGGGGACTGTTCAGGAGGGAGGAAAGATGAACATTGCCAACTGGCTTTACCAGTCAGCACTGAGTTGGCCTGAACGGCCAGCCGTGTTCGAAGGAGAGCGGGTGCTGCAGACCTATCGGGAGCTGCTGCAGGCGGTCTGCGACCGCGCCGCCGAGCTGTCATCGAGATTTGGCATCGAGCCGGGCGACCGTGTTGCGATCTTCGCCAAGAATGCCCCGGAGTATATCGATATTCTCCACGCCTGCTGGTGTATCGGCGCAATCGCCGTGCCGGTCAACGCCAAGCTTCATCCGAAAGAGGCGGAGTGGATCATCGATAATGCCGGCGCGCGGCTGGTCTATACCGATGACGGCCGGCAATTCGCGGGCAACGATTCCATACGAGAAATTCGGGTTGCGGACCCGGTCGAGGGGCGCGCGCCGGTCACGGCGCCAGCCATGAGGGACAGGGACGATGTGGCCTGGCTGTTCTACACGTCGGGCACGACCGGCCGTCCGAAAGGCGTGATGATCACCCATGGCAATCTCGTGTCCATGTCGCAGTGCTATGCAATCGACGTGGATTCACCGCGAGCCGAGGATCACATGCTCTATGCCGCGCCCATGTCGCATGGGGCGGGGCTCTACATGCTGCCGCAGATTCGCGTTGCGGGCCGCCACGTGGTTCCCGCTTCGCGCGGATTTGACTGCGACGAGATCATTTCACTCGCGAAAACCTGCGGCAACCTCGTCTTCTTCGCGGCGCCCACCATGGTGAAGCGCCTGATCACGGCGTCGCGGCAAGCAGGTTTCCGCGGCGAGGGTATCCGCACGATCATCTACGGCGGCGGCCCCATGTATGCGAACGACATCGACGAGGCACTGGAACTCTACGGGCCCCGCTTTGCGCAGATCTACGGCCAGGGCGAGACACCGATGACGATCTCGGCTCTGCCGCGCGATCTGGTGGCGGACGAGAGTCATCCGCGCTGGCGCGATCGCCGCTCCTCGGTCGGTATCGCGCAGGCGTGCGTGTCCATCAGGATCCTCGGGCCGGACGGAGAGGTGCTCAGGCCCAATGAGACGGGTGAGATCTGCGTGAAAAGTCCCACGGTCATGAAGGGCTACTGGAGAAACGAACAGGCCACGGCGGAGGCGATCCGGGACGGCTGGCTGCGTACCGGCGATCTCGGTCATCTGGATGAGGATGGCTTCCTCTACCTTACCGACCGCTCGAAGGATGTGATCATATCCGGTGGCACCAACATCTATCCGCGCGAGGTGGAGGAGGTATTGCTGCGCCATCCCGCCGTATTCGAGGTGGCGGTGGTGGGCGAGCCGGAACCCGAATGGGGCGAGCAGGTGGTTGCGTTTGTCGTGATCAAGCCCGGCCAGACCGTCGGACCCGATGCGCTGGAAGCCTGGTGCAGGCAGGAGATCGCCTCCTTCAAGAAGCCGAAACGCTACATCTTCATCGATGAGCTGCCGAAGAACAGCTATGGCAAGGTTGTGAAAACCGAGCTTCGCAAACGTCTGTCGGCGTGATCGGGCATTTGCGCCTCACCGCCTGGGTGAGACCCGACCGCAGCGCGGTCCGATGAGATCGGCCAGGTGCTGCCGGTGCTAGCGGTCAGAGAATAGCGCTGACGCCGGCAGCCTGCCGAACGGAGCGGAGCGACGGTGTGCGCGCCACATGGTACGCTTGTGCCGAAAGCCGGAAACTCTGGGTTTCAGGAAGAAGGTCTGGCGGAGCGGACGGGACCGGGGGCGAACGTTCTCCAGTTGCGCGGTGACTTTGCCTGGCCCTCGAAGGGCTTGAGCGAGAAAAGCCAGCGAGGAAAACGCCCGGCCCGCCAATCTCCATACTGGCGAGCATGGGCTGGCTATTCCTACTCGGCGGCTCTGTTCAGGTGTTCCTCGCTTGCCAACGCGGTCCAGGCGTCGAATTGCGACAGGAAGACCCGGCCGGTGAGCTCGCTCAGGAAATGCGAGGTCTCGAGCCGGTCCATCACCGGGCCCTTGACCTCGGAAAGGTGCAGCCGCACGCCAATGTCCTTGAGCCGCCGGTTGATCGTCTCGAGGCTTTCCAGCGCCGAGAAATCCACCTCGTTCACGGCCGAGAACATCAGCACCACGTCGGTGATGCCGCAACCCTCGGTCACGCGGCTCTGGATCAGGTCCTCGAGGAAGCGGGCGTTTACGAAATAGAGGCTCTCGTCCACCCGCAGGGTCAGGAGGTGCGGCCGGGTGTCCACCTTGTGCCGCCGCACGTTGCGGAAATGCTGGGTGCCGGGCACCAGCCCCACCTCGGCCACGTGCGGGCGCGAGGTCTTGTAGAGGTGCAGAAGGACCGAGATCGCCACGCCGCTGGCCACGCCGGTTTCCACGCCCATCAGCAGGGTCAGGACGATCGTCGCCGCGACGGCGGTGAAATCGGCCCTGGAATAGCCCCAGGTCTTCTGCAGGATCGACAGGTCCACGAGGCTGAGCACCGCGACGATGATCGTGGCCGCCAGCGTCGCGGTCGGCAGGTAATGGACCAGCGGCGTCAGGAACAGCGAGGCGAAGAGCAGCCCCAGCGCGGTGAAGGCGCCGGCGGCCGGGGTCTCGGCGCCCGCGTCGAAATTGACGACCGAGCGCGCGAAGCCACCCGTGACCGGGTAACCCCCGGTGAAGGCGGCCCCGAGATTGGCCGCGCCCAGCCCGATCAGTTCCTGGTCGGGGTCGATCCGCTGGCGCTTCTTCGCGGCGAGCGTCTGTGCGACCGAGATCGATTCGACGAAACCGATGATCGAGATCAGGATCGCCGGCACCAAAAGCGCGCCCAGAAGGTTCGGCGCGAAGGCGGGCAGCGTCAGCGGCGGCAGGCCCTGCGGCACCTCGCCCACGATCCTGACGCCCCGCGCGTCGAGCCCCAAGGCCCAGACCGCCAGCGTCGTCACAACCACGGCGGCCACCGGGCCGGCCTTGGTCAGAACGTCCGCCATCAGCGGCGACAGACCCATGCGCCGCAGCGCCGGCTTGAGGTTCTTGCGCACCCAGAACAGGAAGGCGGTCGCGGCCACGCCGATCACGAGGGTGATCCAGTTCACCTGGTCCAGATGCGCGAAGATCGAGCCCAGCATCTGCGGCAGGGTGTGCCCGTGGGCCGAGACCCCAAGAATGTGCTTGAGCTGGCTGGTGGCGATCAGGATGCCAGAGGCGGTGATGAAACCCGCGATCACCGGGTGCGACAGGAAGTTCGCAAGGAACCCCAGCCGGAACACGCCCAGGAGAACGAGGAACCCGCCCGACAGGAAGGCCAGCGTCAGGGCGGCCACCGCGTAGCCCGCCGTGCCCTGATCGGCCACCTGCCCCACGGCGCTGGCGGTCAGGAGCGAGACCACGGCCACCGGCCCCACCGCCAGCGCCCGGCTGGTGCCGAAGATCGCATAGAGGATGATCGGCGCGATCGAGGCGTAGATCCCGGCCTGCGCCGGAAGCCCGGCAAGAAGCGCGTAGGCCAGAGATTGCGGGATCAGCATGATCGTCACGATCACCGCGGCGATCATGTCGTTGGAAAAGGCGGTCCGGTCATAGGTGCGACCCCAGTCGAGGATCGGCAGATAGCGGCGGAGCGTGGTCATCGTCTTGGTCCTGGAAATGGGACGATCAGAGCGGGTTCACCCTGATCGTCCGGTCGTGGCCCGACAGGGAGGTGCCGAGACCGTCGGTTCGCAGCGGCCGGGACGGTCGCCGGATGCTGGAGCGGAGCCGGCTATTCCGCCGCCCCGACCTTGATCGGCTCGGGTTGCGCCAGCCATTCGCGGCCCTTCAGCATCGCCTTCCAGTAGATCGGCGGCAGCATCCTCTCCTTCAGGAACCAGGCCGCGCGCGAGGGCTTGGTGCCATCCAGCAGGATCTTCGGGAAGGACGGCTTCAGCACCCCGCCATAGCCGAATTCGGCCAGCACGATCTTGCCGCGCTCCACCGTCAGCGGGCAGGAGCCGTAGCCGTCATAAGCGGCAACCGGGCTGCGCCCCTCGATATCGGCCACAATGTTGTCGGCCACCGTCGGCGCCTGCTTGCGCGCGGCGGCGGCAGTCTTGGCATTGGGCGCGTTCATCACGTCGCCAAGTGACCAGATGTTCTCGTAGGTCTTGTGGCGCAGGGTGGCCTGGTCGACGTCCACCCAACCGGCGGCATCGGCCAGTGGCGAGACGCGGATGAAATCGGGCGCGACCTGCGGCGGGCAGACGTGGATCATGTCGAAATCGACCGTCACCTCGGCCGGCTCGGTGTCCGGCCTGGCCACCTTGAAGGTCGCCTTCTTCGCCGCGCCGTCGATGGCCACGAGGTTGTGGAAAAAGTTCAGCGTCGCGTCGTATTTCTCAACGTATTTCATCAGTGCCGGGACATACTCCTTGACTCCGAAGAGCACGCCACCGGCGTTCATGAACTGGATGTCGATATTCTTCAGCACGCCGCGGCGATGCCAGGCGTCGCCCGACAGATACATCGCCTTCTGCGGGGCGCCCGCGCATTTGATCGGCATCGGCGGCTGGGTAAAGAGCGCCCGGCCCGCCCTCATCTCCCGAACCAGTTGCCAGGTGTAGGGCGCGAGATCGAAGCGGTAGTTCGAGGTCACGCCATTGCGCCCGAGCGTTTCGGGCAGGCCCTCGACGGCGTCCCAGTCCAGCTTGAGCCCCGGCGCGACGACCAGCCGGTCGTATTTGACCACCCGGCATCCGTCGAGGATCACGGCGTCGTTCTTCGGCTCGAAGGCGGCCACGGCAGCCTTGATCCATTTCACGCCGGCCGGGATCAGCGAGGCCATCGTGCGGGCGGTCTCGTCCGGCTCGAACACGCCGGCGCCGACCAGCGTCCAGCCGGGCTGGTAGTAGTGCACGTCGGCCGGGTCGATTATGGCGACCGACAGGTCCGACTTGCGGCGCAACAGGCTGGCGGCGGTGGCGATACCCCCGGCCCCGCCGCCGACGATGACCACGTCGAACTTCGCGTCGCCCGTGTCCGTCGGCGTCCTGCCGCCATTGGCGATGCGCCGCGCCACGCCGGACATGTCGTAACCGGCGGCCTTGGTGGCGGCGAGGATTTCGGGCAGCGGGCGCTTCTTCGCCTCGTGCAGCGACCAGAGCGTGGCCGAGCGCGTGCCGGTGCGGCAATAGCCGAGGACCGGCCGCGGCAGGTCCTTGAGCGCCGCGCCGAAGGCCTCGACATCCTCGTCACGCACCATGCCCGACTGAACTGGCACATAGGCCACTTCCAGTCCTGCCTTCTTCGCCGCCGTTTCGATCTCTTCGAAGGTCGGCTGGTCGGGGCCCTCGCCGTCTGGACGGTTGCAGATGATGGCCTTGAACCCCGTCTCCTTGATGGCGTCGATCTCGTCCGGCGTGATCTGCGGAGTGACCGAGAATTTGTCCGTAATCTTCTTGATGTCCATTGCTCGCGTACTCCTCAGAACTTGTTTGCCGGAATCTTGAAGTAGCTGTGGCCGTCGCCCTCTGGCTCGGGCAGCCGACCACCGCGAAGGTTGACCTGGAGCGCCGCGAGCATCCGGTCGGGCAGCGGCAGGGTCTTGTCGCGTTCTTTCCGGAGGCGGACGTATTCGTCCTTCGGTCGCCCACCGCCGACATGAATGTTGTTGGCCTTCTGCTCGCCCACGGTGCTTTCCCATGCCGGCTCGTCGCGATCCTTCGTGCCGTAGTCATGGCCAATGAAGATGCGGTAGTCGTCAGGGTGGTCGAGGATCGCCATGATGCTGTCGTAAAGCTGGCCGGCATCGCCGCCGGGGAAATCGGCCCGCGCCGTGCCGGCATCGGGCTGCATCAGCGTGTCATGGGCAAATATCGCGTCGCCCACGACATAGGTGATCGAGCCCAGCGTATGGCCCGGCGACAGCATCACCTTGACGTCGAGGTTGCCGATCCTGAGGCGGTCGCCATCGGCAAAGAGCCGGTCGAAGTCGGGGTCGACGGGGAAGGCGTCCGGCATGTTGTAGATCTTGCGCCAGAGCGCAGCGATCTCCCGCGCCTTCTCGCCGATCGCCATCGGCGCGCCCGTTCTCTCCTTCAGCCAGGCCGCCGCCATGAAGTGATCGGCGTGGGGGTGCGTATCGAGGATCCATTCCAGTTCGAGCCCCTCCCGCTCGACGTAGTCCAGCGCCCACTGGGCATGGTCGAACGCGGTGGAGAACGATCGCGGATCGAACTGCTGGACGATGTCGATGAGCGCGCATTTCTTCGTCTCTTCGTCGACGCAGATATACTGGCAGCTACCGGTATCGGGCTCGTAAAAGCCGACGACGCGCGGGCTGCCGGCGCCGCGCGAAGGTGACACCCTGCTGATGATATCCTGGGACACTCCTCTGTTCCTCCGATGTTTCTTGCGCATTCAGCCTTCGGCGCCGGAAGCGCCGAGGAAGCGGACAGCATAGACGGCTTCTCCGAGCCTTTCGATCAGGTCGAGCTGGGTCTCGAGCCAGGCCTTGTGGCCTTCCTCGTCGAGCACAATCTGCTCAAAGAGCAGCCGCGAACCGATGTCACCTTCGGCGCCGGCTTCCTTCGCCGCCTTTGTATATTTGTATAGAAGCGGATCGCGTTCTCTTCGTCCTTCAGATCGGCCTCGAACATCTCGCGCAACGATGTCGCGCGCACCGGTGCCTTCTCGAAGGCGACCTCGGGCTCGCCGCCGAGGAAGAGGATGCGGTCGAGGAAACGGTCCGAATGTTCCGTCTCTTCGGCCTGCTCCTGCCGCATCATCTCGGCCAGGCCCGGCAGCCCCCAGTCGTCCAGAACCTGCGCGTGCAACTGATACTGATGAGTGGCCGTGATCTCCATCTGGAGCGCGGTGTTCAGGTTCCGAATGGTCTGCTTCTGTTCCATTTTCCTTCCTCCTGTCGGTCGTCTCGGGTAGCCGCGGGGCTCAGAGCTTGTTGACCGGCACCTTGAGCATCTTGTCGCCGTGCTGGTCGGTCGGGATGTGGCCGGCGCGGATGTTCACCTGGATCGACGGGATGATAAGCGTGGGCATCTTCAGCGTCTTGTCGCGCTCGGTGCGGATGCGGATGAACTCCTCGCGGGTCTTGCCGCCGCCCACGTGGATGTTGTTCGCCTTTTCCTCGGCGACGGTGGTCTCCCACTTCACCTCGCGCCCGCCGGGCATGTAGTCGTGGCACATGAAGAGCCGCATCTCGCCGGGCAGGCTGAGCACCTTCTGGATGCTGTCATAAAGCGTGCCGGCATCGCCGCCGGGGAAGTCGGCCCGCGCCGAGCCGCCGTCGGGCATGAAGAGCGTGTCGCCCACGAAGGCCGCATCGCCGATGACATGGGTCATGCAGGCGGGCGTGTGGCCCGGCGTGTGCATGGCAAAGGCCGTCATGTTGCCGATCTTGTAGGTCATGCCGTCGGTGAACAGCGCATCGAACTGCGAGCCGTCGCGCTGGAACTCGGTGCCCTCGTTGAAGATCTTGCCGAAGACCTCCTGCACGATCTTGATGTTCTCGCCGATGCCGATCTTGCCGCCCAGCTTTTCCTGGATATAGGGCGCGGCCGAGAGATGGTCGGCATGGGCGTGGGTCTCGATGATCCACTCGAGCTTCAGGCCCTGGCGCTCGATCTCGGAGATCAGCATGTCGGCATGCTCGAAGGTGATCCGGCCGGCGGCATAGTCGATGTCCATCACGCTGTCGATGATGGCGGCCGCGTTCGAGGTCGGGTCCTTGACGATGTAGCTGATCGTCGCCGTGGCCTCGTCGTAGAAGCCCTGAATCTCGGGCTTCACGCTCATGTCCACCGGGTAATCGGCGATCGGCGTGGCGATGGCGTCGGCCATCTTTTGATCGTGGGCTTGAATCTGGTCTTGCTTGGTCATGTCGTGAACTCCTTTGTACTGGTCCGCGTCAAGCCGAGGCCGACCGCGGCAGGATGGATTGCCCCTTGAGAATGCGGGCCAGAGCAAGGCCCAGGCCGACGGCGCCCAGGAACAGCGCCACCTCCCAGCGGCCCATGCCAAGGGCCGGGATGGCCGCGCCCGGGCAGAACCCGGCGATGCCCCAGCCGATGCCGAACAGGGCCGAGCCACCGACAAGGCGCGCGTCGATCACGTTCGAATTGGGCACCTGGAAGCGGTCCTCGAACAGCGGCGTCGCGCGCCGCCAGACCAGCCGGTAGCCGATGAAGGTGACGGCGACGGCGCCGCCCATGACGAAGGCGAGGCTCAGGTCCCAGGTGCCGGCGATGTCGAAGAAATTCAGCACCTTGGCCGGGTTCATCATGCCCGAAATCGCGATCCCGAGACCGAAGACTAGGCCCGTGGCCCATGCGTAGATCAGTTTCATCATGTCAGGCTCCGATGACGTGGCGGATGACGAAGACGGTGATGGCGGCCGTGGCCATGAAGGTGGGCACCGCGACGAGCGAGCGCAGCGAGAGGCGCGAGAGCCCGCAGACCCCGTGGCCCGAGGTGCAGCCCGAGCCGAAGCTGGCGCCAAGCCCTACGATCACGCCTCCAATGGCGATTATCAGCGGGCTGACGGGCACGTCCAGCGCCGGCCAGGCGCCGGTGGCCAGGAAGATCAAGCCGGGTGCCATGACCATGCCCAGCACCAGCGTGGCGCGCCAGGCGAATTCCGGACAGCGCTCGGGAAAGATCAGCCCCGACAGGATGCCGGTCGCACCGAAGATGCGGCCCAGGCCCAGCATCAGCAGCACGGCGGCGAGCCCGATCAAGAGGCCGCCCCCGAAAGAGGCAAAGGGAGTGAAAGCCGTTTCCATCTCAGCACTCCCGGCAGGTCTTGAGGCCGATCAGCCGATAGAGCGGGCAGAAGCGGAACGCCGCTGTCGCCAGCATCACCAGCCCGACCGCGCCTGCGCCCCACTTCCAGACTGCGGCTTCCATCAGCTGCAGGCCGCCGAAGAAGGCGAGGTAGAGCAGCACCAGCCCGAGCGCCGCGCGCACCACCCGGTCAAGGGTTCCGACATTGGTGTTCATGGTGTCCTCCGATTTCAAAGCTGGAGGACAGATAGAAGTTTGATCAGCGCTCTACAGTGACAATGTCACCCAACGGCGATTTTCTCGATGGACCGCTTCGACGGCCCCTTGAAACGGGCCCGTCTCAGCGGCTTGCCGCCAGCCTTCTCAGCCCCGCCTTGTCTGTCAGCGTGATGCGCCCACGAGATTGTTCGACCAGGCCGCGTTTATGGAAATCGTTCAGGATGCGCGAGATCACCTCGCGCGCGGTCCCAAGCTCCTTGGCCAGATCATGATGGGTGGCAGAGATTTCCTTGAAGTCTCCGGCAAGGGCCAGAAGCCGTTCCGCCAGCCGCACGTCCATCCGGCCGAAGGCAACACCGTCGATGACGCGCAGAAGGTCGATCAGCCGCCGGGAATAGGCGGCAAAGACGAAGCTGCGAAAATCGGGTTCCTCGCCGGCCAGTTGGTCGAACGCCGTGCGCGGCAGATTGACGACGGTGACATCTGTCTCTGCGATCCCCTCGGCGTTGTAGGCTTCCTCGGCCAACATGCAGGCGGTGGTCAGCACGCAGCTTTCGCCTGCCTCCACCCGGTAGAGCACGATCTCCCGCCCCCGGTCCGAGCTTTGCGAGACGCGGATCGTGCCGTCATGCAGGAACAACAGGCCATCGGGCACCTTGGCCGGACCGAAGACCAGCGCCCCCTCGGGATAATGCCGCACCCGAGCCACCTGCAACAGCCGGTCGCGCACCCTGCGGGGCAGTTTCCGCGTGCCGGTGAAACGCTCCGTCCAGTCGCCAACGCTCATTTCGCTCTCCGCACCGGCGCCACAATCCCGGCCTCCAGGGGCGCAATGCGCGCCAGCAGGTCGTTCCGGTTGGCGGCGATCTCGTCCAAAGTGAGATCGTCAAGCTCCGCCATGAAGGCACGGGTCGCTTCCTGAAGGGCACGGGACAGGCGGCATATGCCGATCAGGGGGCAGGTGTTCCGGTCAGGGTTGAAGGATTCCACCAGGTCGAGCGGCCCCTCCGTGAGCCGGACCACATCACCGATCACGATCTCCTCGGCGGGCCGGGCAAGGGTGAAGCCGCCGCCGCGGCCCCGGATCGTCCGAAGGTAACCGGCCCGCCCCAACTCGTGCACGATCTTGACGATGTGCGGCCGGGCCAGACCGTGCACCCGCACGACATCGTCAACACGCACGCGGTCCGGCGCCTTGAGGGCGGCAAGCTGAAGAGTTCGCAGGGCGTAGTTGGTGTAGGCCGTGAGCTTCATGAGCTTCGGGATAGTATTGTTCCATTTTCAGTACAACTTTTTTCGAATTGAGTGACTTTGTCACTGTCACGACCCGGCGACAGGCCATATCTGGGGGCGCGAACCATGACAGTTTCCTAAGGAGGACAGGTCGAATGAGTCTGCACATCGGCGATATCGCCCCCGATTTCGAAGCCGACACCACCAAGGGCCAAATCCGGTTCCACGACTGGGCCGGCGATTCCTGGGTGTTCCTCTTCAGCCATCCGGCCGATTTCACGCCCGTCTGCACCACCGAGATGGGCCGCACCGCGCAACTGGCCGAGGCGTTTGCCAAGCGCAACGTCAAGCCGCTGGGGCTGTCGACCGACACGGTCGAGGAGCACGTGAAATGGATCGAGGACGTCAACGACACCCAGAACACGGTGCTCAACTTCCCCATCGTCGCCGACCCGGAGCTGAAGGTGGCGAAGCTCTACGACATGATCCACCCGGGCGAAAGCACGACCGAGGCGGTGCGCACGGTCTTCATCATCGACCCGGACAAGAAGATCCGCCTGACCATGACCTATCCGATGAGCGTCGGGCGCAACTTTGACGAGATCCTGCGGGTGATCGACGCACTTCAAACGGCGGATGCCAACAAGGTGGCGCTTCCCGCCGACTGGCGTCCGGGTGGCGAGGCGATCATCCCGCCCTCGATCCCGAACGAGAAGGCGAAGGATCTGTTCCCGCAGGGCTGGGAGGAAGTGCGACCCTACCTGCGCAAGGTCAAGCTGAGCGCATAGCCATGCGAACGTCCGGTCGGCGGTTCCGGCCGCCGCCCGGATCGGATGATGACACGCTGAATGGCACACGACGATGTCGGTCTCGGAAACCCTTCCCGATCAACCTCCCAATGCCCGTTCGGACTGGCGTTGGCATCTTGGCGTCGTCGCCTTCGGCGTGGCCTGGTGGGTGGTCTACCACCAGCTGATCCCATTTTCGGAATGGATCACGTCGCTGGTCCCGGTGGATCGCCACAGCCACACCGGCGAAGCGATCGCCTTTTCTCGCCCGATCTGCTCGCATGCGCGGTCAGCCGGAGGCTTGGCGCGGACCCCGTCGCGGACAGTGTCTGGGCTTGGCTTGCCCGAAGTAGGCACTGTCCCTGCAAGCCGCTCGATTTCCGTCGGACGGTTTAAGAGCCTCTTGACCGTACGAAAATCCGCAAGCAGGTTTCGCATCTTTTCTTCCCCGAAACCGTCCTGAAAAGCGTAAATCAGAAGGCGCGCCTCGGTTTGGCGTGAGACGTCAGTTCCTGATGCCGGATCCTCGACCAACAATCTGCTGATCATCCTGAGGTCGGTAGAAGTAAGATAGCTAGAAGACATAAGATGCCCTCCTGAAAAAGAAGGCCAAGGCAACGATCGTCCATGCGAGCGCGGCACCGAGCGGTGCAGGTCGACCTCAACCGGCGACGATAGAAGTGAGCGAGATCATGGAAGTTACCTCGCTTCTTGACCCTGCTTCAGGATCCGGAGGCCCGTCGATTATAGATGGGGTTCGCGATCCTTGCATTCAAGGGTTGCGTCGGGACTATCCTGAATTTTGTGCTCTGGCGTGGTAACTGCTCTTTGAGGAGACCCACGCATGAGCATCGACAAAGACCTTTTGGACCGCCTGATGGAAGGGCGTTCGCCCGGTGATCTGTTCGGCAAGGACGGTATCCTGTCCGAGCTGACGAAAGCTCTGGCGGAACGCGCGCTGAGCACGGAACTGGACGTCCATCTTGATGAGGAGCGGGCTGATACAGTGCCCGAAGGCCATAATCAGCCGGCAAACCGTCGCAATGGCAGCAGCAGCAAGACGGTGACTGATCGGCCCCGACGGACGGGTCCAATTTGATTGTTAGTGCAATGATGGTCGT